>Ga0222719_10000190_pt1 | contig 60904 bp, 68 predicted proteins | sample C33_34DmetaG_FD_165039 | JGI IMG/M metagenome (GOLD analysis project Ga0222719, IMG submission 165039) | Estuarine water microbial communities from San Francisco Bay, California, United States - C33_34D | ecosystem: Environmental > Aquatic > Marine > Unclassified | place: USA: California...
GCTTGTTTTTGGGGGGAAATATGGGGGGGAAACTTCCCGCTTGTTTTTGGGGGAAATATGGGGGGGAACCTTCCCGCTTGTTTTTGGGGGGAACTATAAATCTTCAAAATATTGTCTACAGTGGACAGATCAGACGCCGCAGTCGATGAACCACCACGACAACACCACATATCGATCGATGATCAAGCGTATGCGCCTCGAAAGGAAACTTGTGTTCGACGCCCTCCACGGCCACTCGATGAGACGCGACGACACAAACGACTTGCCAACCAAAATCCACACGCCGCCGTCACCGGGGGTTACGCCTATGGCAGAGGAGAACCTGATTCCAGATGCTTCGGGATTTGACGACTTCAGGACTCCACCCAGTCCCGGCAGCTCGGTGTTGGCCCCACCGACCCCAGTCAAGACCAAACCGTCGCAACCCACTTCGGTTCCCAGTCCACCCACGTACTGCGGACACTTTTACGGGCTCAAGCAGACCATCGCGACTGCGTTCAAAAATGGAAAGAAGTTTTTCACGTACTCGGGCTCAAACGAGCTGCCCCTGTATGCTCACGTAATTGTTTCACAGAATGCTCTTCGTGATACGCTGGTCCTGGATCTCAACGTGGTCCAGATTCGTGTGCCGGAGACCCATGCCAACCGCGGCATCAAGACTAAATTCCTAATGGAACTCACGTTTGTTGCGGCCAAATTCCTCGGGCGTGGTGTGCGCATGGATCTGCAAATTTTCACTCAGAACGACGACGTTGCGGCGATCCTCGAGCGTCGGGGCTTCTTCGAGCGACGAGGGGGGATGGTTATGATGAGCAAACACACACCCGCTAAGCTCAAGGAAATGTTGCGCACAGCACACGATGTCGAGGCGAGGCTTAGCGCGTACCAGAATGGTCCACCCTACTCAAGCGAGGCCCCCTCCAGCGAATTCGCACTTTATCGCAACCATGGAGTCGTCCCTGCCTTCATTTACATTTGTGCCTGTTGCTCGACAGTTATCCATGCGGAGGATTGCCCCATAATCGGCCCATTTAATGAAATTAGCGAGCGTGACTTTGATGGGGACGTTCACAGCCAATCCATGAACGCATGTACAGTCAAAATAGTTGTGATGGACGACGAATTATTTAGTAGTGTATAATAATTATAAAATGCGAGACGAACTTTCTCAATTACTTCCAACTGATTTGACTTCCATCATGATTGACTACCATAGTTTTAACAGAAAAAAAGAAAGCGCAGAAGATATCGAAAAAAGGAGAAGCAATCGTTACATTCACGACTTGAACGTCCTAGCTCACGCTCTCGCCGCCGCTCACGCTCTCGCCACAACAGCTTCCAAGCTCCGAATGGGTTACGTGCCTCCGCGGTACATGGGAAATTGCGCAAGCGACTCCGAGCCATATGTGCGAATTGATGTATTTGTGTGGCAACAACACAGAAAGCAATTGAACGCATTTCGTCATGCATTTCATAATTACGTGTGTAAGGTATATACGTATTATAAATATACAAAATAGTAGTGCATGCACATTTGTCTACGAAGTTGGTCGTATTGCATCAAGAAGTCATTTGTGTTTTGTGTACATCATTTGCCAACGAAGTTGGTATGTTCGACCACAAAGAATGAGTGGTGTGATATAATTAAATTCAGCATGCACGACAATTACGAACTAAAAAACAAAGCCGCGTTTTTCTCATGGTCTACCATGAGAAAACAAACAAGCACGATGAAGTGGTTCACCGCTTTATCCTTGTCGAAACCCCGTAGAATAGCGGACACCGTGTAACACAGAACCAAGGCAATGCCGAAATTGCTGCGATTTCCCAACGCAAAGTTCTTCGTGTCCATGATGGAACACAATTGATTGAGTGTAAGTCCCGCGGCAGCGAGCAACCCTGGTTGGAAGACGGGCTTGTATCCCCGCCTCATCTTATTTCCCGCCAGGCTGTTCAGCTCTTCCTTGCACATTGACATCCAGCCCCCGATGCGGCGCAGTGCATAGGTTGGATTGTTGCTTTTGTCGTTGTAGTATGCTTTGAGTCGGCCCATGATGTCGTATGAGTTCATCCCAGCGATTTCCGCGAGATAAATTACGTACTTAGATGGTTCAATGGATTTGGTGGGTCCAGTGAGTCCAGTAGATTCAGTGGATCCAGCAGATCCAATGGGTCCAGTGGGTCCAGTGGGTCCAGTGGGTCCAGTGGCGCATCTGGGTTTTGGGGTCCTTTTCTCTTCGGATGCGGGGGTTGGCATGAGAAAGATATCCACGAGCCCACCCAGACTCTGGTTCTGTGCGCGGTTCGAGACGACGCGGGTGGAATCAAGGAGCAACGATCCACTCCCCACCTTCGAGACGGGCGCCACCCCCGGGAAGTTCGTGGGCGGCGTGGATGTCGCGTCCGGCAGCTCAGTGGTCGTCATCTCGACCGATGAAGGCTGCGTAAGGGGCGTTCTCATGTGCACCCCACCCATGGGCCCACCCTCGCTCTGTTCCGTCGGTGCCACAAGCATGGGCGACTTGGCACCACCCATGACCTCCGACAGTGGGGTGTTGGCGAGCCTAGGGGTCTGTTGGTGCGGCATTTCCAAATCGTCCCACATCGACGGGCGGCGGGCCCGCGCCGGCTTGCAATCTAGAGGCATTTTCAATCACACGCGCGCGGATACGTTTCTAAAGTGAGTTCGTCATCGTTCCTTCCCTCCAAAAGCTAAAAACATTTCCCTCCAGAAGCTAAAAATAGTCTCCGCAGTTGCTGTCTACTGTATATCGACCACGGACGATGTCTGGCCAGCCCCCGACAATCCATCTCCTCCCCCAGCGTCCGCAGATGGAGGCAGCGTACGAGGTGCGCGTCGGTCCTCGTGTTGTGACTCCACCCCAGGGACCGATCGAGCCTCCAGTGATGCATGATTTTCGACAACGAGAGCTGAAAGATGCTTCTAATGATGGGGTCGTCCAGAACGTGCTTCAAGGAATCGCCGATGCTGCTGTCGGTGTGAACAACCACCGCGCCCTCGCCGACAGCCTGCGCGCGGTCGCGAACTACTTCGCCCCACCGGGTCCCAGGGTGCGCGCACCTGCGACATTCACGCCGGCAAACGACCTCAAGGCCGTGATGCGATACCTCGCAGGCATTGCAAATTCGAAACTGATGAACCCCCACATCAAAGACAACACGTCTTTCTACAGCATCGCCGACACGAACAGAAAACTCAGAGAGGGCCTGGCCAGGTTTTTCTTGGGAATGCGCACCGGAGGCATCGAAATGTGCGCGTTGCCGATCGAGCCTACAAACTCATTGACACAGAGGAAAAGGTACGACAGGTTCGTCGAATTCTACGCCGATCGTCTGGTGTATCTGGGCGGCCACGTATGTCCAGTTGTTGAGAGAACTCTCACAGAATTTGCCCGGGGATCCAGCGGTAGGACCGATGCGCTTCGACACGTGAAAAAGATGCGCAGCCTTGCGGCAGAGTATCTGACCAAGTACAAATGGCTCCCACCGTTCAGCGTGACCTTCCAGCACATGATCGCGTCGGCCAAACCGTCCGAGCAGGTGCGGATGTTCGGCACCGTGGTGCTGAGCCCCATCGAGTGCATCAGGCGCTACTGCGGTGACAATTGTTTGCACCAGATGTCCCACAGCACGTGCAAGCGTGCGATCTCCGAGCTGCGGGGTGTTCGCGCCCGAGGCTCGGGCGACGATGACATGAACAGAATTCAGCCCGGGCACTCCCTTTTCACTCTGGACATGCCTCGTGTCTCGCAGTGTGGAAGAAGCACTACGATCAGCACTCGCTTCTGGGTGCAGACTCCGGACGACTTCCACGACATGCTCCTGCTAAGTGTTCGAAAAGCGGGTTACAATGCGCGTTGCGCGGTCCCCTTCGAGGAGGTGTGGTCGAAGCTCAACACCGACACCAAGCAGATTCTGTTTACATTTAAACAGGGTGAACTGGACCAAATGGGTAGGCACTTCAACGTCAAGAACGTGAATATGATGAAGGCGAGGCTGTGGACGAAGCTGAGCTCGCAGACGGTCCCCGCCGAGGAGAACAAGCTCCGAGCAGCTCTTTCCTCCCGCAACAGGTCGGTGAAGCGGTGCTTGCGCGACGGTGCCAGCAACGGGTCGTCCAGCAAAAGCGTCTCCGTGACTGGCCCGGATTTCAATGTCACGTACTCGGAGGTCATCAAGGTGATTCGCATGTTCAAAGTCGAATCGCCAACGGCGTGGAAGCAGCGCGGTGCAATTGTGGATGCTCTGCCTTTCGAAGTGGTGGTCCCCTTCACGATGTATCGCATGATGTGGCTGTTTCACCGATCGGATTCTCGCAAGCTGGGGGCAAACTACATAGAGGGCCTCGAACATAAGTGGGAATTGATCATTCCGGCGGTGGTAGTGTCTGGGGGTGTGAAGCGCACGCACAGTCAGGTGACCTGTTAATTTTTTTTCGTTGTGTATAAATAAATGAGTCGTTTCATGAAGGGGTGCGAAAAGACGTGCGCCTGTTTGGATAAAGATTACAATTTCGCTTTCGGTGCATTAGCACATGTAGGTTGCGAGCAAGAATGTTTAGACTGTAACATTAAGTTAGATCCTTCTCAAAAGAAGGACGAGAAAGTGCATGATCCTTCTCAAAAGAAGGACGAGAAAGTGCATGATCCTTCTCTAAAGAAGGACGAGAAAGTGAACAATTCATCTCTAAAGAAGGACGAGAAAGTGAATGAGCACGAGCGCTTTCTCGCCCATCAGTCGCGGGGCATGACTGTAGAGGGTGAGGTGAGCCTGGCATACTACATTTACAGGTCAATGATTTCGCTGTTCTCTATTTTTGTGTCGTTCAAATGCAACGGGGGCTTCTCACTTGGTGGATTCCTTACCGCGATTCTCATGCCCGAGATTTACCTGATTTATCAGTACGCTACGCGCTGGCGCAAGTGCTTTCCGAAGGGGTTCCGGGGGGGGTCCAGGTCGTACTCCAAGCCCCGAAAGTACAGGTTTCGTCGCGGTCGGTCGCCATCGCGCACTCGGCGGCGCTCGCGATCGCTTTAATACAAACAAATATTTATAATGCGACGTGTTTGGCGGTGCCATTGCGGGGACTCTGACCGTTATGTGCTTGCCAGTTACGGCGCTATGCTATTGCATATTCCGTCCCACGTGTTGCTGTGGTGACGTGGACGATGCGCTTGAGGACGAAATGCACGAGGAGTTTATTCGAACCGATTCGTACCCTGGTGGTGTGGACCCAAGTGCCCCACCAGTTGAATAATGTGTGTTAATATTAAGTAAACATGGATTTGTTCCTCATATGCATCGCTGCTCGACTTGCTCTGGCTTACTTTGCTTACAAACGCAAAAGAATGAAAAACTTTATACTGATGTTTCTCATAAGCATCTCATTCGTTTGGATAAGTATGCACATGGGAATTCTAAGTCGGAACAAGGGTCCGGAGGCTGGCGGTACAATTTGGTGGGCCGACAAGAGACTCATGCACGCACTTCTCTATCTAAATGCCGCATACTACCTATATCATGATGAGCATAAGGTTGCTGGTCTATTACTGTTATCGGATGTTTCTATCGGTACGTTTTTGCGATACGACCACCGCTTGAAGCGATCACCGTAATCTAACTACCAGACACCTAACCTAAATGCGAGAGTTCTCGCTGTTCGTAACCCACTCCGTCTCTTTCATCTTTGCTTCGAGCTCCGTTCTAAGCAGCGTTAGAGCCAATATGCGATGCACCTTGAATGATTTACCAGACGCATTCTTCCAGCGACGATAGCCTTCGCCGTCCTTGTACCCCAACGTAAAAACCTTCGTGTTGCGGTTCATGAACGCCCCGTTTGCGCGATTAAAAGTAATCGTCGTTCCCTCGAAAGAAACCTCAACACGATACTCTGCGCACTTCGGGGCCAAGCGGTCCGCCCACTTACGAATGCGCTCGTTATTGTAAACGATCACATCCGAAGTGCGAAACCTCACCTTCAGAGAGTGCACAATGTTCTCGAAACCAGACGCGCGCCGCTCTTTGCTTGTCATGCCTAGAAAACGAGGGTGGAAATAGGAAACCACATTCGAAAGACTACCCATGCATTCAATGCCAAACGACGAGTCGTACGTGTCCTCGTCCCCAGTGTCGAGCATTATGCTATACAGCTGTCCATTGCCCTTGCGCACCTTCCCGAAACGAGAAAGCTGTGCCAGTTCGTGGTTTCTTGCAGGCCACACGAACTCCAGGTTAGACACGTCGTTTGACGCAATACCTTTCAACTCCAGGATTTTCTTGTCGTGCGTCTTGTGGTTGATAGCCAACTTCGCACCGGGCAGACGAAACAGCGCGCAAAACTTATCCAGGTCCCCGCTCACCGAGTCCACCAACTTGCGGATCTCTCCATCATAACCACCAACCAACTCAGGGACGCAAAACGAAACTAACTGGTGGACGCGAATATGAAATTGTTTGAACCCATTCTTGCTTCGATTGAACGACATGCGATGATACATGTTGTCGTCCGTAATACCACCGTAGCTCCACGCGATGCGGTCTCTGCTGCTGCGCACCTGGCCACTCGAAGACACAAAGATTTTGCTATCTTCGGGGGTTCCCGGTACGTGTATCTCAAGTACCTTGGCACCCTCTTTCAGCTGTTGCCGGGCAGTTGGGCGGTACTCCCAATAATGACCATAGCGACGGAGACGCACCCCCTCTTTCCACCATTTCTTCAGCGCGCCACGAATGTTTCCAGACGCTTTGCGCTTCAGGTTCATGGCAAGAGCGGCCGCGGATGTGCTTTAATACAGCGTCTCGACACCCGTTTTCGCATGAATGGCTGCGACGGGGATGCTCGGGTCCAAGTCAGACGTACGGACGCGAACGCCCTTCCTTTCCACGGCAGTGCTCATTCCACCAAGACTCAAATATCTCTTTTTATTTTTCCCGCGTTCATAAACGCGACTTTCAAACTTTCAAAAACATGAAACTTCAAAAGGAAACGTGTGACAATGCATGTAGTGTAGTGCAAGCGCGCGCACAAATGTAAACATAATTTCGTATAGCATGCATCAAGATGAATATAAAAGCGAACCAGTACCACTACGAATCGACACGACGTTGTAAGACACGGCGAAGCAGAACAGGTCGTAGTGGGTGGTCAGGTTGGAGCTGAAGGCCAGGTTCAGGGTCAGGTTCTCAATGCGCGAGCAGTTGATGGTACCGGTGGGGTTCTGGCGCTCGGCCTCCAGGGCGAACGAGTAGCAGTACACGAACTCCTTGAAGATGTTGGTGTGGTTGACGTTGTACGGGTGCACAAGGCGGTAATATTTGGGGTCCATCGCCATCACGCGCTCGTTGCTGTTGATGGTGATCTGCGCAGTCTTGAACAGATCGCCCGGGGCGGTACCCATGGTAGTACCATCCTCGTCACCGGAGAAGTTAAAGTACTGCAGGTACCCAGCGTTGTTGCCGGCCACGTACGCATCCGAGTCCGTGAAGTTCTGCTTGCGCCCGAACCAGATGATCTCCTTAACCATGTGGTTGAAGTCCATCTTGTGGCTGAAGCTGGTCACGCCGGTCGTCATGCTGGCGTGCGCCTCCTGGATCTGCTCCACCAGGTAAAAGTGGTCGGTGCTCGCGAAGATGCGACGGTGCTGGTCAGTCAGGAACACGTACTCGGCGATCATCTTGATGTTGTCCACCTTCAGGATGTCGTCCACAGCGCCGGTCGTCAGGGTGTTATTCGCCGCAGAAGCGTTCACGTACCGGAACAGCTCCACCTTCTTGCGAAGCTTGATCTTGAACTTGATGTCGCTCAGGTGCAGAGCCACCAGGGGCACGGCGTTGCAGTATTCCTGGAACCACACCGGGAGCTCGATGTACATACGCTGAGGGGCCTTCGGCAGCTCCTGCAGGGCGGTCTGGATGCCACCACCGTCCGACGTGCGCCCACAGAACTCCTTCGACCTGAGAGAGTACGGCTTCTGCATCGTCTCCTTCACGTGCAGCCACTCACCGGGGCACGAAAGGTGCGCCACGGAACCGATGGACATCTCCAGCGACTCGATCGCCGCGTGACCGATATCCTCGACCTGCTCAAGACCATTGGCACCCGACCCATCCTGCCACTTAGCATTCGCGGGGTCGGGGAGACCCAGAACGTCGATCACCAGGTACGTCTTGCACAGAAGATCCGCGCTGTAGTGAACGCTGAACGTGATCGTCTTGCCCCAGTCCTGCGTGCCGTTAGGCACAAGCTCCTTAGGCTCCATCGCAAAAGGAGCAGGGCGAACAATGGAGCACTTCCAAGGCAAATAATCATGCGACTGAGTCGTAGATTGCTGGAGACCGACACTTGCGAGCTGGGTCAAACTTCCAGACATGTTTTGTAGTAGTTATACATAGAGAAAAGAAAAAAAACTTGGAGATGTGGACGTCCATTGTCACAGCTGATTGGTTCGGTTTCAAATACATACGTAAATTTTAATTTTGGAGGGAAAGTTGGAGGGAGAGAAAAAAATATGGAGGCAAAATAGAAACCCTGTGTCCACAGTGGACAAATTTGGGATGCTGCGGTACCTGGTTAAGGCGAAAGGGGAACGCCGCTATGGCAAGCCACTGTCTGAGGAAGGGAAGCGCCGCGCGCGAGTCTCGTGGGAGGCGATGATGCGAGAAAGGGGTCTTGGTGAATATTTCGGGATTGGAGAGGGGGGTGAGGCGAAGGAAGAGGAGCCAATGGAACTGTCATACGCCGAAAGGATGCAGTTGGAGGGGGATGAGGAGGGATTCGTAATTTTTACTCCCCGACATTTTCCATTGTCCGCGAGACCTCGACGGGTATGAACGCTGGACAAAACATGTATTGGACCCTGGACATGGCCAAGAAGGTGATCGCCGCGAACGGTGGACATGTGCCAAATTTTCAAGCAGATCTGTCGAAATCTAGAAAGGTTGCTGCATTCTCATTTCGCCCTCGCGTCGGATCTGCTCTTGCTGATCTCCTTGGTAACTCAGGAAAAGTCGGGTGCCAGAACGTCGTCTTGGCTCTAGAGGACGTGGACATGAAGTACGCTGGCCAAGGGCGTTTCGATCACCAGGGCGACCACACGCGTGGGAACTGCGCCGTCTCCCGAAATGGTTGAACCTTTTGCGAAGGGCGGATTTCGACAAGGGCGTGACACAAGTAGGTCGCCAATGCCGGTTTGCTCTCCCATTGTTCAAGTTCGTCAAGTTCGTCATCGAGGACAAGGAGCTCTTGCACAAGAACTTCTTCAAAAGGATGTTCTCCATTCTCAAAGTGTACGTGTCGACCAAGAATGCGTGTGGCCAGATCGGCGTGTGGCCTCGGCCGTACTACGACCTTCACGAGGCGAAACTTCTTCGTCGCGAGCTGGGGAGGAAGGCGCTGCAGCTGATCAAGGACACCTACTGCCAGCAAATCGCGAATTTCGGCTTCGGGTCTATCTCCGCCCCTCTCACGCACCCGATGCATGCGTTCACAGAGTGCCGTCCTTCGACCACCCCTGGCGTTCCGCACTATTCCTTCTGCTACGACGAGATGCTGCGCACCTGGGACATGAAGCAGGCGCGCAAGTACAAGAAAGAAAAGGGATACAAGATGGACCTGAGCATTCGCTTCGAGCGCGGCGAGTTCGGCAAAGTCCCTGAGAAGGAGTAGATGCATGTAGAAGTGTGGTCGGGTGTTTTTTTAATGTTGAAAGCCATGAGCAATAAAGTAACTTTATCGATAAATCATGTAGTCGACCGTCATTATCACGTCGCAACCACCTTGTAAAATGTTTTTCCCATTCTCCCCATTTCCCCCACCTCCTCGCAGCTTAACAGATTCAATTGACGACCACACAGACCCAGTCCAAAACGATCCGACGCTTTCTTCAAGCTCCCTTCCCCTAGGCACGCAATGAAATATCCAGGCCACGTGCTACCCCTGTGCCAATGCGTGTTCCTTGCAACCTCGTCCATCAGCGCGATCTCCTCCTTCACCTTTGCGGTGGCGTTCCAAATCCGTTCGCCTGACAGACGCGGCATGCTCAGTCCATCATAACCATAACCATGGCTAAAACCAAGTTTGACCCCGATTTTCCGATGACCCGCCTGTATTCGTTCGTGTTCGATCAGCTGAAGCGCACATGCTTCTATGGAAATTGGACGCCAGAGGATGACCACATAACTTGGAAGTTTCCGACCTTGCAGCTCGCCAATGACGGATAAAATATTATCTCTAATCCAAACTTCGCATAGATCATTCCTATTTCCGTTTTTTTCCATCGCCCAAATCCCATTCAATGAATTCAATTCGGACAGACCACCCCCGCGGCGAAGTAGAAACATGTTACTCCGCAACAAGATTTTTTTCTTGTGCGCACGAGAGGTCAACACGATGACGCACACATACGAGGCCGACGTGGTTGCACGACTCATCGAGCGAGAACAGATGGCGGCTCTGCGCGAAGTGTCGGCCGGAGGTGCTGGCTTTGTCGATATCTTAACGCCGACAGAGATCATCGAGGTGAAAGAGGTGCACTCGTGGAAGCACGCGCTCGGCCAGGTGCTCGCGTACAAGGCCGCTCTTAACGATCCGAAGCGCACCCCGCGCATCCACTTGTTTCGGAGAAATGGAGAGTACATGACGTACGAAGACGTGGAGCTGGTGTGCAAGGTTTGTGAGACGCTAGGCGTTCGCGTGACGTTCGAGGGCCAAGCATACGTTGTCGAGTACAAAAATCGCGACCGATCGCTCGAGTGGCTCGACAAGTACAAATTTGTTCCTTGCGGCGGCCATTGCGGAAAATTGCGTTTGTAGTTAGAATTGACTCAAAATTGATTTACACGTTAGGGTCGGAATAGTTTAGAATCCGCGTGTCCATTGAGAGTGCTCTCCAAGTTACGTGGTAATTGCTAGTAAAATTAACGGCGCCGCCGTGCGTCGCTGTGACAACGACATCATGCTGATTACGGGATCCACAACGTGTGGAGAGGATGTGACCCGCCAGCGCAAGCGAGATTCGAAGCCATATTTTGGTTACAACAAGCGTGATGATCGTTTCCGTGCTCGTATCGGGGTGTCTGCTACCGCCACGGGGTTTCTTCGATCCATACGGCCTGATTTCGGTCAGTACAAGGATGACATTAAACGGAAAAATATTTCGAGTTTGGTTTTGCTGCTACATGGGGGCCTGACGAAAGAAGAGGTTGTTCAGTTCGAAGGTGGTCCATGCGTGGCATCGGGATCAAATCTATGCAGATGACTTGCCAGCACGCGGACGACAACTGCCTGAACAACTGGAAATACAATTTTCAGGCGGCGCGTAGCGTGATGAAGATGCAAAATTACGGTGTGTCCCAGGGGAAGAAGGGAAATACGTGGTATTTTATGCGCCCACTCGTCAAGTTTATTTTCGAGATGGACCTCGAATTGACCCCCGCGCTTTTGGAAATGGGTTACAAGAAGAACAAGGGCACTGATTGCACGAAGTATGACTACTGTGCTGTAAACCTCTATAAAATAGTACCGCTTGTATCGCTTTATATATTTGGTGCCCAAGTAATCCGACGCCCACACCCCCTGCGAGCGAGAGGGGGACATAGACATACGGGCTACTTAAGCCAATGGCGCGTCTCCTTGATCGCCTGCGAGACCTCGACTTTGACCGCCTGCGAGACCGCTGGCGAGACCGCGACTTTGATCGTCTGCGAGACCGCGACTTTGATCGCCTTCCAGAACGTGACTTTGGTCGGGGCATTTTATGACATGCTAAACATTTTAATTCTTGTGTCCGCGTTTACGCTGGGGAATTAGGCCGAAGAAACCACCCCATGTGAATTGGCGCGATCGACGCGACCTGGAGCGCCGGCGAGACCGACGAGACCTAGAGTGCCGCCGAGACCGACGCGACCTAGAGCGACGACGAGAGAGACGACGGGAACGAGAGCGACGACGAGATGTGCGACGGGGCATTTTACTTGTGCATACATTTTAATTTTGTATTGTCACAAATCATTATTTACGTGTGAAGCTCACCAGTGAGACTCTTTAGAGCCGATATAGTTTTATTCACCTGATCATGCGACCCAGGTACCGATGTGCTATCTTTGATAGTGACATTTTCAACTTTCTTGAGTGATTCAACTTGCGGAATAATATCCTCGACCTCCTTGAATTCAGTGGGTGGGGGCCTTGACTGAATAGGGGTTGGTTCATGTAAAACCTTCATAAAGTCTTCAAAGCCAAATATGACTACCTTATTGAAATAAAATTCAAAGAAAATATATTCCGCAACGACGATTGCCAGGGCGGTACGAAATGCAGACACAACCGAAAACTGTTTCCCCCGGGTGAAAATGCTCAGGAGAACCAAACCAGCGGGAATAGCCAACCACTTTGCTTTGTATGCTAGGCTGGTACCCTTCTTTTCAGGTACATTAAACCCCCCCTTTTGCATTTGATCGAACATAATTTGTCGAACCTTGTCCACTTCCCCTGCCGCCAACAACGCTGCAACGCCAGCCAAGTTATTCTTCTGCGCTCGAAACATTTTCGTAATAACCTGCTTCATTTCAGGGAATCCTATGAAATAATAAAACACAAACAGAGCCAGAATTGTGGTGGACACCTCCAGCATGAACTTTACGAGAAGAATAGCATAGTTTCTGCGAATGTTGACCAATTTTTTGCGTTTCGCCTTCGAAATTCTAGATGATACCATTCTTTCCTAAAGTAATCATTTTATTTTTGTGTGCAATAAATAAAGAATGAAAATCGAAAAGTACACGACAACGGTCTTTGCAATTTTCTTGTTTTTCTTTCTATACATTCAGCAACGATACGAAGACGTGCTCCATAACAAGACGACCGACTTTCTCAAGGACGAGGACAACATGTTTGTGTTTTCAAGCTTGATGATTCTCATCATGCTTAACTTTTGTTTTGTGTACATTTTGCGAGCGTACGGCGTAGTCAATGTGGGCTTCGGGGTCTCGATGGTAACGATGCTTGTTGTAGTTGCTGTGGCCGAGGGGGTGATTTTCAAATACGCAGCCCGGGGAATACCACCGTTTTGAATCACTTACATGTAACTAGAGATTCGACGCCAAAACTCGTCGAAGTTCATGGGCTTGTATGGAACATTCCCTGCTCGCACCCCGAACATTTTCGCCATCCTCTTCCACTCCCTCGCATCGATCGTCCCGCTGTTGTCCTTGTCTGACAACTTGAAGAGCGCCATCGCCATCCCCTTGGCGATGCTGTGGTTCGAGTCGCACTTGCACTCCCCCGATGGGTTTGTCTGTGCACACCTGCATGTGCTGCATTTACACTTTCGATTGCTGCATACCATTATGTTTTGCTTTCAAAAAATTATATGTGTGCTTCCTCCCTGGTAAACAAATTGTAGTATGCCCTTTCCACGGATACTTCCCCCACCCCCTCAAGTGAGATACTGCAGTCCTCGTCCCCGTCCTTGATTACGACCCCGTTGATGACGCGTATGTCGGTGGTAACGTAATACACTGCGTCTCCGTTGAATGGATTAGGTCTTCTGGACCAGTCGCATAGGAGAGGTCGCACCTTCTGGTCGCCAACCGTGGTTGCGCAGACCTCGAAGCGCATGCCGATTGATGACCCGCTGTCACTCGCCATCTGTCGGTACAGGTGTTGGGGAAAGCGAACCGAATTTTTCAGCATGTCGTGTGGGTCGTTTTCGTTGCGAACGGAAAGAGGTTCGATCATGTAAGTTGCGTAGAGCTTTCTATCGAGTCGAACGTACACTCGTAAAAATATGGGGATGGTGTTGCCAAACACAAAGAAGCTAAACATTTTGCTGCCACTCTTGCACGCCTCGCTCACGATAATGCCCCCGATCGATACGTTAAGCAACTCCTCGCTATGCATGATTGGCGCGAGAACGCGCAGAATCATGGTGGATCCAAGGAGCACATCCCTGCTAGAGTGGGTCGCGTCGATCAAGGGCTTCAAACTAACGTCCGTGACGACCCCGGTCTCTATGGAATACACGCGCTTGCTTGAGTGTGTTTGTTCGTAGTGCGATTCGATTCGCGAGATGCTGGTCCACTTCTGCCGCCGATTGTATACTCGGCAATGAATGCAGTAGAACGGGCGTCGGCTGCAGTGCATGTGGTGGTTATCCGTTAGGGGTCGATACGACACAAAGCATCCTCGGTATGGGCACGTGATCATCTTATCGTTGATGACAGTGTTGAGAATTTTCAGGTTGCGATCCTCGCGGAACACGAAACTTTCGCGACACGTCGGACACTTTTGCTCTCCCGCGCTTTCAAAGTCGATTTTCGAGGCGCAGCCGAAGCAAACGACGTGCGAGTTTCCACACACGTACGGTTCTACAGATACCTCGAAGCACACACAACACTTACACATATCTGTGATCATATTTTTAACATCCAATTGGCTCGGGACACACTCTGCCCCCCCTGATTCGTTTGTGTCATCCATTTCCGTCCTTGTACCAGAAAATTTTTTGAGCCCTATAAACATATAAAGAAATGTCTGCTCATGTTCTCGCGCTGAAGGAGATCATGCTCATTGTGGTGACCGTGTCATTTTCTGTCGGGTACAGCCCTCCAAAAAAGCTCAAAGCTATCATGTCCACTCCCGAGTTTGAGACGTTTGTGATATTTTCGGTGCTGTTTATGGCACTTGATAACGACGTGTTTCGCGCAGCGTGTTGGTCTCTGATGGTGTACATTGTAGATCGCTATTTCAGAGATCTCGAGAAGAATTCGACAAACCACTAAGTAATTTTTTCAAAATTTTTTTTGTTCGTCATAGTTATAAACAATGGCCACCATTCTAGCCACGCAGAAAACGATCAACGATGCTCTCGATAGCCAGGCACACGCCGTTCTGGCAAAGTACAACGCATGCGGTGGCGGTGCCCAATGCGATGTGCAGCTTGAACAGGGTCTCCAGAATTTGCCCTCTGGTACGGCCGCTGTTGCGCGCGACGTTGCGCGATCAGTTGGACAGATGCAGAGCTGCGTTGCTGGTGGTAACTCGCCAGAGGAATGTCACGAGAGCATCATGAATAACCTCAGCAGGAAGTATCTGACTCCGGCTAACGGATACAATGCTGGCAGCCCTGCTGCGCGCCTCGCGGGTCTCGATCAGGGCGCCGCGCAGGCCAAGTTCCCGACTACGGGTCGCGAGCTTACGGGTATGGGGATCGACGCCGCCTCCAACTACCAGGCGCAAAACATGGCTGCACAGCAGCAGATCGAGGCGGCTACGGGGGTCTACGACCAAACGCTCGTGCTCAAAGATTTGCCTGTCGTAAATCCCCTCGCTAACTACCCGAACGAGGACTTAATTGGGAGGGTGCAAACCGAGTTTAATGTCGATCCGTTTAGCAATGACATTCGCCCGCCTCTGCTGCCTCACGTGAAGCCTCAGACTGATTCCAAGGGGCATCCGATCATGTTGAACACGCGTCGAATGTACGAGCTCGAGAGTGTTAACAACACCGTGAAACGACTCCAGGAAGGTTACGGCTACCTAGGAAGCAGCGACGTGTACTGCAGAGGGGCTTAGATTATAACAAAACAAAAAGTTCATTTTCCTGATCTCTTGCCAACGCCTGTCCACAGTGGACATCATATGGCAAAAGGCGCAGAGTGGACCCCGCCAATTTAAGTATCATGAATTAGTTTAGTACACGAGCCTGGGTGCACGTGCGCCCATATTATACGAAGGCCCGTGGAGCGGCTGTGCCTTGTCACGGATAGTGTATGTGGGTCGTCGAGACATTGTTTCAAACGCCTCGTGATGCTTTGTAACGGGCGTGGGTGCGAACACTCGCTTATTAATGTTCAGCGCTGTGTCTGCATTGCCAAAGCGATCTTGTGTGTACGGCTGAGAACGAGTGATCATTGGCGGCTGCACAACGTGCGAGTCATGAATGCTGACACTTGAGACTAGACTGCGCTCATTGTATCCACCGGCGCGGCCAGCTCCTCGCATGCGCACATCAAGCGCACGCACACTGTTCTGGGGGATGATCATCTTTTTAGTATGAAAGTTCTTGATGCGATTGTACATCGTTCTTTTATATTTGCGGCCTCCATTATATTCCGTACGGGTACCCGCATGCACGGTTACCTTCTTCTTAGTAAGCATGTTGGACGGGGGGCAAACATTCCGTGAGTACTGCGCCCGGGATGCGATTCGCACCTCGCGAGCTAGCACCGGCTCCAGCTTGATGGGAGTGTTCAAAAATTGACGCACATGACCGTGATCTTTCTTTGTTCTTCTCTTGTTCACGTGCAAGCCAATCAACGAGTTGCGCTGCGCGTGGCGCTGGCGAGGCTGCAGTGTACGAGCCACGTGGAATTGGTCTTTGACTCTTTCGAACTTGGGTGTGTGGTGGAGGTATTTTTCCATGTCCTTGAGCTTAGGCCGAGACATCATCGTTTCAAGGTTGGTGGGTGGTCGATTCTTTATCGCTGGCTGGACCACGTGGCCTCTGTTTCCGATGTGTGTGTTCTTCATCTTGCGAGCCATGGTGTCTATGTGGTTTTCGCGCATGTATATTGGGTTAGTCACAAGGGGCTGCTTGGATGGCTGCACTTGCTTGAGACCTCGCTGTCGGTTGACGTAGAATCCGTCGGCACTTGCGGATCGAGAGTTGGCCACCACGTGCTTCGGGTTGTTGAGTATCTTGATGGGCTTCTGGAACAGACGACCGCGCTGGTACCTGGGTCGGTATCGATTCCGCATGGTTCCATCATTTCCGCTTGCTGCTAATTTGATGCCGAGGTTCTGGTTCACGAGGACGGGGATTTGGCTGCTTACGTTCTCCGCTCTCTGCTGAAGATACTGCGCGTGTTTCCGCTCGAGCTCCATCGCTCTCACAACACCTGGATCCTCCAGGCCGGCAATTTTCGACTGGGCGAACATTGTTGATTTGAACTACACATATATTTTATTTTTTTGCGTCCCGCCTTTTTTTTGGCGAGAGTGGTCCACCGTGGACAAGCTGCGGCATTTTTCGACATGAGTTCCAGTGCCCAGTTCCAGTGTGAGTATGTGTGCAACTACATGTGCTTGTCGAAGCGTGTGGTCGAAGACGAGCCCGGGATCATGAGTTTGCAGGGCGTGGTTGACCCGACGTTGATTTTGTTCGGCGACATTACTTCCATTTCGGATCGACTGGCGAGGACTCACAAGTTTCGCAAGCCCAACCAGCTTCGCTTGGCGTTTGTCTTCATCCCTGTACAACCAGGCAAGACAACTCGCAAGGTGTTGAACAACATGATGCGTTGTCTACGCAATGCCGGATTCGACACCAAGACGGTGCATCCGTATGACCACGTCCGAGGTAAAGACACGAAATTGCCTCTGGACGAGAACGGCATCATCTATATCCCTACCCTTTCAACGCTGGTGATGGGCGGAAAAAACTGGGTCACCCTTGGCAAGTCGGAGGCTCGAGGGTCCAGGATGTTCATCCCGAAGCTTGTGAACGAAGACTGCGACACGATTCACGATTTCACGGCACCGCCATCTTCCTTCGTCTTGACATCGTACTGGGACAGCGACAACAAAGTTCGAGTTTGCATCCGCCACTCCGTGTGCTTTCCTGGCCTTCGGAATGAGCCGATCGAGCGGTTCAGGAGCTACCCGCTGTACAAGTACCACGAGCTTCGCACCACCAACGCAACTATGGGCGCTCCCTGTGTGGGTGATATTATTCGCATCGAGTCCAAATATGGTTACCGCTACGGCATCGACATCAGCGACATGCTGGATGGCGAGGATCTGTACGTAGTGGAGATGAACGGCTGGGAAGCAACGCTCGTCCGTAACGACGGAATGATTGCAAACGTGCGAATCGATTCTGGCTCAATGACGATCGACGGTCGTTACTCACACTGCGCTGTTGAACGGCTGCTCTCTGTGGACGCTTCAAGCCTCAAGAAACACTGCCAGCAACAGATTGCAGACTTGGGGCATGTATTGCATCGACGCTACTACGTTCAATTCATGTGTAAACATGCTCCCTCCGAGTGGAGATGCAACAAGGGGGTGCATGAACTAGTTGTGTCGCTGGACAATTCTGTTGCTAACTACTGGGCAAACTTCGAGGCATCGCCCCGCGCCGTATTTGAAGTCATGAAAAATTAGTGTATAGTTACTTATTGCCTGTAAAAGCCATGAGATTCTGTTTCATGTACTGGATTATCTTGGTCATCATCTGAATAGTGCTCTGCGTCTTTGCAACCACAGCGTTCTTCGCTGCAATCGGGACATTGTGGGTCGCAGCCAAATTGAAATGTCCGATTGCTTCGTCAAGCTTGCCAGCACGCAAGCACACCACGCCCATTGCATTCGCTGCCCTGTAGTCTTTGAGGTTAAGCGCCCTCTGAAAGTACTCGTTTGCCTTGACTGGGTCGTTTGCACCGACTCGTTCGCCGTATGAGATCATGCACGCCGTGGACCCGAGCTCTGCCCCCTTCTTGATGATGGGCTCGGCCTTCTTTTGGTCGGCTTTGAAATCGCCCATGCCAGAGCTGTACACGGCTGCTAGGAATTCTAGTTTCGTAACATTTTTTTCGTCGAGTGCCCCCTTTTCAAACTCCTCTAGGTACTTCTCTTTATTCTCTGCATCCGAAAACGACTTGACGTAGCCGTCAACTATCTCCTTCAACTTATCTTGGTGAGTGAGTTCCTTGGCCTCCTTCTTGGCGTCCTTCTCTGCTCCAGTTGCAACGTGATTGACACTAGCGGACATTTGTTACCTAAATCTATATTTTTTTGATCCGTCATTTGACGCATTCCACCTACACGAGAGATTTTTTTTTGTTTTTTTTTAATAAATGCAAACTCCAGGGTCTCGCGCGAAAAGCGAAGTAGGCCCAAGAGGCGCTTCGAGCACGTGAGCTCATGGCAGCCGCTGGTCAAGCGCAGGCGCTATGCGCGCGTAATGTGCCGCATCAAACTTTTTTTTTGTTTGCTAAAGAAAATATGCATTCATATGGAGTCGTGCAAACCTATGATGATGAACGGTATATCACCCAAGCCACCATAAGCAACGGTCAACTCACTTTGGTTGACAACACCTCAAACAGAATCAGCGTCTCCACAAATTACGCCGTCAACGAGGACAAGCCATTGGTGAAACTCAATGCGGGGTGGATGGAGCTCGCCACGCTCTCCGCCAACACTTTGAGCATCGACGCCATCTCGCTCACCGGCGCCATCAGCGTCGACAACATCCTCGAAAATACCACTGGCACCGGAGTCACCATTGAGAACGTTCTGCTCAAGGATGGTCACATCCAAATGAGTGACGGCTTCCAAATCAGATCTGGAGACAGCAACGACCTACAAATATACCACGATGCGACAGCCGGGGCGAATCTGTTACTCCACTCGTCGCAACTGCAATTCCGAAGCAGCATGAGTGGTGGTGACAGCTACAAGTTCAATGAGATCGGCCGACGCTCCGCGACATTTGTGTACTCCGCCGACAACGCCACCGGAAACGAACGGCCCAGTGGATATTTTAAGCATGGCAACCAGGTCATCGACGGGGTCGACGACTCATCCTATTTCACCTGGTTAATCAGGCAACAAAACAATGCCGGCAGCACTCAGATTCTCAAGATGTCGCAGCCCGGCAATAGCGACGACACCGCCTACATCACCGCCGCTGGCGTCGAGATCAAAAACGGCGCCATCACCGCCGAAAAATACAAACTCACGGCGACCGCTCCCGCTGCAAGCAGCTCCGCTGGCACGCAGCTGGGGTACGAGGGTTTCGTCAAAGGTGTCGGCTCCTCGACCGCCACTGACTCCTACATCCTGCCCGAACCCGTCGTCGGTACTCAGATCTGGATCACCAACAACGAGGTTGTCTCTGCGGGGAGCTTCGTGGTCAAGGTACAGAACGCTGACTCCACCACCGGCGAACGAATCAACAGCGTGCTGTCCGAGGTATCCATTCCTGTCCACCACCACGCCAGATTCACGTGCGTCACCGAAGACAGCCACAACAACAATAGAAATCGATGCAACTGGATTTGCGAGATTTATTCGGTGAACGGGATTGGCGCGCCCGGGGTCAGTGAAGGGTTTCGTTCGGGAGCAAGGATTTATACCTCCAACGACAGTGGTGCCGCTGTGAAGGTGCTCAAGGTCCCGCAGGCAAACTACACCGCCTTCGTCGCCGAAGTTACTGTGCACGTGAGCCACAGCTGCGCCGTCAAAGAGTCCAAATTCATATGGAGGGTGTCTCAGTGTGCTGGGGCAAAAACCCGGGATGTTTCCGAAGTGTGGACGACGACATCGATGGACACGAACATCGGCAACAGGACCATAGCGAGCATCGCCGGCATCGGCTCGGAAGAGACAATCGAGGCCGTTGATCACGAGGTTCTCACAATCACAGCGACGCACGGCGGCGCCGTTAGTTTTACTAGCGATTACCACGTAACTTGGAGAGCACTCTCAATGGACACGCAGATTCTAAACTACTCTGACCCTAACGTGTAAATCATGCCCAGAATCACTTTTCAACACCAGGTGTCCGTCGTTATAAAAATGTTGCATCTACATGAAAACATGCGAAGGCGGTCGCGATCAAGGTCGCGCTCGCGTCGACCACGCCGCAAAAGGCGAAGCAAAAGGCGAAGCAAAGGCGAAGCAACAACCGAAAGAGGAGAACAAGGGGCGTAGGTTGCCGCCATTGGATCAAAGTACGACGCGTCGCGTGCAAGCAATGCGTGACGATGCTACCAAGCGACTCGTGGCAAATGCTTGCAACTCGTGCCAAAAGGGCAACAAGTGTGTCATCACCTAGTAATTTAACTATCAAGCTTACCAAGGGTGTCAAAGCTACGCTCGCACCCCTGGTTGAAGCCGTTACATTGCTATCAAGTATATTAACCGAGGGGCTAGGTCCCCCCGTGGCAGCTATGCTAATCTAGCTACTCAAGTGCTTAATCAGGATGTGCGCGAGCGTCGGTACCAGTGGATCCACCATGCAACTGTCCAACCAAAACCAAATGTTGGTTTGGGCTGGCGTCAGTAGCAATAGCACTGGTGGCGGGGGAGGAACCGGTAATTGGGTGTCATCGGGGGTGTTTTCAAATGGACAGACGGCGAACGCCACATTCCAAGTGTCAGTGGCTGGATTGTACGAAGTGAATGCTAATATTTGCGTTCGAGCCAGGGATGGCGAAGGAGTGGATGGCGAAGAAAGATACGCGTTTTTTCAACTCATAAAAGCAACAGATTACAACTCAGGTGTCAATTACGGCCTTCTATGTGGTTTACAGGTTATAAAACAAGTCGCTGCGGCAATATTAGAGAATTCCCGCTTTTTATTTGTCCACAGTAGACACAATACAGAAAAAAAAGCCTACACCCCGCAGGCACACCCAACGCCCCCCACTTTCTTCCAGCTCGCACTCAAAAGCTTGGGTGGGCCCTTGAACACATTCGATGGCACAGCCTGCGCCCTCTTGCGTTGCTTGCGAGGTCTCGTGCGCCGCCTCGACCCTCGACGACTTCTCCCCCTGCTCCGCGAAACTCGCTTTGATTTCTTTCTACCTCGCGACTTCCTAACCCGTTTTCTGCCGAATAGACCAAACATATATATATAACACCAGGAAAAAAAAAGTGCGCTTGTACAAAGAGATGGGCACCACATGCACATCAAGGCATATCACAAACAAGTGCTGCCGCAAAAAGTTGCGATCCAGAGAACCAGTAGTGCCGCCTCCTGCAAACCAAGTGATTGCACAACACTTCCGCCTTGACGCAGAGTACTTCGATTTCTTTCATGGCTTTGACGAGTTCTACGACGCGCGTACACCCTTTCGTGAGCGTCGTCGTCAAAGGACCGCGCGTAGCGCTATGGCAAACAGAGGATACGCTTGGCAAGCGATGGACTTGTGATTTTTTTGTTTGTATTGTCCAATGGGCTTAGGAGCATCTAACGATACCGTGAAAAAAACGTTGCTCGGGGTGGTGAGCAAACAGGAGACACTTGCTACGCGTGTCGGGGTGATGCTTAATCAAAACAATGACTTGCGTAGAGATGTTAAACTTTTGCGACAAACGGTGACACAGCTTGCCCAGGAACTTCGACGCAAAAACGATCGGATGCGCAAGCTAGGGGAGGAGAATGACAGACTAGTTTCCACTTCAGAGCGCATGTGTCGTAGACTCAAGCGAATTGGCGAATTGACATAGTGACGTTGTCAAATAAAAATGTTTCGTACTAATAAAATGGTTTTGAACAAACGCATTCGCCACGCGCTCATTCGCCGCGCCCTCGTTCGCCGCGCCATTCGGCGGTCGGCCGGTACCACCGGCGCCGGTGTCGGCTCCGGGGGTGACGGTACAACTGCTGGACCGCCACCGGGGTCATATGTGTCCAATTACTCTATGGGACAGGCTGGTTTACACACCAGCGGTAGCCCCGCTAGCTATGGTGGCACACATCTGAAGAAAAAGCCTTCGACACTGTGGAAAAAAATCGATGACTTTGGGTCTACCAAACGGCCAAGTAGGCGTCGGAGGCGCTCCCGCAGATCCCGCAGATCCCGCAAATCCCGCAAATCCCGCAAATCCCGCAAATCCCGCAAACCCTCTCGCAAGCCATCCCGAAAACCGCGAGAATCACGGAGATAATCACACAAACCATGGCTCTTTGTGACCCCCATCATAAGCGCGAGCAAGACCAGCGGCAATGAGTCCCTTCCCTAGAGATTTGCCGTCAATCCAAACCTCGGCCAAAACTCGTCCATATTTCTCCTTGCCATGATTCTTAAGCTCGACCACCTTATTGAGACAAAAGGATTCAGTAAAACTTTTACCTTTGAGTGCCAGCGCCTTCTCCCTTTCGTTCTTGGTCCTGAGCTCTGGTCCGTCGATGCCTAGTACCCTCACGGAAAACTTGTAAAGCGTCGGCATATACGCTACCACAGTGATGGTATCAGAATCGTAAACTGACACGACCCGTCCCTTCACGGGTCTTGGAATGAAGCGAGGCACGCGCTTGAACTCTTCCGACTCCAACAACTCCAGCGGCTTTTGCTTGTGCTCAGATCCATCCAGACTACCACAAACAAGGCAAGAAAAGACCATTTGCATCCATTAACATTTAAATTATGATTGTAACGACATCAAAATCTCCCAAAAAAAGACCACCATGGTACGCATTCCCGCTCATATCTGTCCACTGTGGACAGCTTTTTTGTGTGGTGTAAACATCGCGCAGCACAATGAGCTCCGCCAGGATCGCCGCCATCCACCGCCACCGCGATTCCCTGCTGATGAAACACAAATCCCCGGCGGCCCTCTGCAACAACATCACTGCCATTCTCGACCAAGTGCCGATGAACATGGTCGTTCGCAAGAACAGCATCACCTACATCTCCGCCACCACATGCGCGCAGAGGCTCGAGAAAGCCGGTATGATTCTTGCCGCGCACTTTGTCTATCCACCCAAGTTCAAGGTATCCAAGCACGTCGACAACACCAACCACTCGCCCCGGGTCTGGCGCACCATCATGCTCAACTACCGCAATGCGCACACCGACGACGGGCCGGAGCCCATCATGCATCGCCTTTTCACCACATTCGACCACCTGTCGAGTGTCAAAACACGAAAGACCAGGAGCATGCTGCTGGCGACGCCGCTCTTCTTCACGCTGTGCGCGCTCGGTTGGGAGCCAAAACTGCACGTCAGCCACCTTAAGGAGATCATCCGCATTGCCAAGGATGGCCGCGCGGTCTCCGCAGAAGCCAAGCAACTCTGCCCGACTTCTCTCGACAACATCGCCAAATTGTCCAACCTCGACCTGCTCTCCCTCCTCGAGACCATGCGCCCCGCTATCCTCGTTCGCTCCACAGAGACATTCACCACCATGCCCAAGCCCATCGAGGTCAAGAGTGCCATGGTCGCCCAGGAATTTGATTTCAACAACGATTCACCAATCGCGGCACTCCCGCCGCCAGCCCTTCCCGTCACTACTACATCACCAGACCCACAAGCCCCTCGCGTCAACGTATCCGTATACCAGAAGAACGACGCCCTTCTTCGCCTGTGTGAGTTCATATATTTCAACACGGTCAAAGAGAGGGACCACGTAGCCGATCTAGTCGACAAGTACATACATGTACTCTCAAATCAGCGCTCGGAAGAATCGCTCAGGGATCTCTACGACAAAGAAATTCAGCTTAACAAGATCATGCAAGCTGCGGACGCGTCCGACATTCAGCAAGTTCTCGATAAAATCCAAGACCATCACGCTCTCCAGCTGCAAAACGAGCATCTCAATGAGTGCGTCGAGGCCCTTCGCGCAGAGGCTGCTAAAGCGACCAAAGAAAAAACAAAGTTAGACATTTGGGCACAACGCGTGGCTTCCGAGCTCACTCATGAGAAAGACAAAGTTGCAAGACTAGTCAAACAGATTAGAGACACTTCAACGTATGGCAGTAGGAAGCGCAAAAAATAGAATCATTTACGATGTTTTTTTTGTTTTTTTTTTAATAAATGAAAACCTCAGGGACTCTGTCGCATTACAATGATTATTACATGACTGTAGAAACTACACCTCTGGGAAATCGCTATTCTAAAGCAGCGCGGCCTCCTTGCTTATCATGTTATGAACAAACGGAGAGTTACCCTCAAACGTGCGCGTGTCAATCGGTCGTGGCTGTACTCCTCGTCCGTGCTTGAACCTGCCACCCGCGATTACCGGTAGACGCGCAGTGCTAACGCCCTTCATATCACCCGTACGCACGCCATTCTTCAATCCAAATTCTCGACCCAAATATGCGCCTCTATTACTGACAACTTTAGGACGCTCGTCGAAGACGTTCGCACGACCTTGCATTTGATTTCCTTGCATTTGATTTACACAGCGAAAAAAAAATAATAACAATAAGCAAAGCAAACATGCCCATCTTCACCAACATCTTGCAAGAAGGTGATAAGCCCCTTGTTTCGATGCGCATGGATCAGACGCTCATCAATGTCAAGGCCCAAAACCCTGTCGAAAACCGACCACTTACTGATGATGCCAGCCGCACGCAATTCGCGCAATTGCAGGTACCAACTCAATTGAACCCAGGCGCGATGCCTGCCTGGGCATCGCTTAATTTTGAACCCAAACAAGCGAGGATGGCCAAGCTCATCGCGCATCGCAATGTTATACTTCCATTTGACACGACAAACGTGATTCTCGCGCCAAACGGACCGCTCGTAAACAATCTAAACACATACACAACATTTAAACCCTAAACTATATTGTACAGCGAATCCTTCACCAAATCGCTCAATGACATGCGCTTCTCGCTCGTCTCCCGCTTGTGCTGCATCTTTATCCTTGTCATCGAAACCAACAGCTTGTCCACGCTCGTGCGAGTCGTGTTGCAGTAGTGCCGAGTAATCGCCGGCCGTGGGGGAAGCATACCAAAAAGCTCTTGCGAAAGCGTAAGCGAAGAAATCGGAAAAAACAGGCTACCGCGGTCGCCGCTGCAGTGAGGGCAATGGAAGCAGACGAACCCGGGCACAACCGTAAACGTAGTCCGATTACTTTCATGATAATGAAATCGATCCCGCCGCATGAATCGAATCTCGTCTTTCACAAAGCAGCACACCCCGCCCTTGTTTGCGCGCATCGCGAACATGTTGTCGTTCTTGTTCTCGCCGTTGGGATCCGGCTGGTAAAACTGGAGTCGGCTCTGCCCCTGAACGTTGCTGTGTTTGATATACATCTCGCCCACAACCTGTCGGAAAATCGCATCTAAAATCAACCACTTTTTGTTAACCTTTTCCTCCTCGGTTCCATCATCATTCACAACCTTGATTGTGCGCGGCACGACGACGAGACCGTCCACACCACCACCGCCACAACTCCTGCGCTCGGGAACGACAACGACGCCATCGCCTCCAAACGAAGGAACATCCTTCGCTTCGTCGACGTCCATGTCAACGAGATCGCCCAGCATCTCGCGCGTAATGTCGTTGGTTTCCGTCGCACGCCCGCGGTCCACAAACGCGCAGAAGTGACGCAGCATCTCCACACGATTCGCGATAATCTGTTTCTTCTCGTCCTCGCTCGCAGCATCGTGAACACTAGAAAATATCGAGTTCACTGTACCCTCCACGCCAGCGGTTGGCGCCCACCCTCCTTCTCCGCAAGTCAGCCACTCCACAATAGAATATACACCCCTTTTTGCCGGATCGTGTGACTTTGCCGAGCCCAAGCTCCGCAGCGAGTCCAACCGAATGTCGAACACATCCATGAAAGCACCCTTGCCATTGGTTGATTGCCAGTTTGTTATGACCATAGAATCAGAAACGCGCGTCTGCAGCGCTCCGTTCGTCAGAGACCACGACAGCAATAGCTCGACGAGCCTCTGCGACTTTGAATCCATGCTGATGGAGGGGAATGCGATGTGGATTCCCATTTTTTTCTTTTCTCCGTTGCTTGTCGGGGCGCGCGCGCATACGATCGCGTCGCCAGGGTTCGCAAACACGAGCTGGATCACCCGCAGGAGCGGCTGAATTAACGTGTAGATCTCTGTCAGATTGCCTGGACGAAAGCGTGGACACCCCGAGGCGCGCGTCGGCACGGTCCAGGTGCCAGCAAACTCAACATCCAAGTCAAAAAGCGCGACAGAGCTGCGCCCCTCGCCTCTGCAAAAGCGCTCGAGCACCACGGCGGTAGAGCCTGCCCCATCTGCATGGAATGCTTGCGACGCCATATATAGAAGATAGCGATCAATCAATCCAGGGAATATGCAGCCGCGGCCCGCGCCACCGATCGCAAGTGAGACGATGTTTGGTTTCAGGCCGCGTCCGTTGCTCTCGTAAAGGTACGGCCTCTTCTGCGCGCACTCGCCCCATATATTTGCGTAATGTTGGCGCTCCTCCTCCGGTGGCTGATACTGCTGTATGCCGCGGAAGAGCTGCTCTGTTTTGTTCAGCACCATTATCAAACTTGTTACGCTAACCTCGTGGTTGAAACAAAGAAAAAATCGATTCCAGGTGCGCCTGGCCACGAGTTCGAGCCAGATACTGTCCACTGTGGACAAATTTTTAGAGGGAAAGTTTGGCGGGAAAATTTTCGCGCCTTTTCGCCCGATGTTGTCCACAGTGGACAGACCCAACCAAAGCTCCGCGAGAAAGGTAAAAAGTTTTGGTGAACCAAAATTTTCATTTTCACTTTAAAATTGTCGTCACTTCGTTTGGTCTAGTAGGTCTGGTCCATAGTGGACAACTTTTAAGTTTTGGCGGGAAATACAAAAGCTGTCCACAGTGGACAAGACCTGCTAGACCAAAAGCAGTGACGACATTTTGAAAGTGAAAATGCTTTTGGGTCGCCGGAAAAAACCTTTGGCCTCGCCGCGGAGCTTTTTTGGGTTTGTCCACTGTGGACAACATCTGGCGAAAGGGCGGGGATGTTTGCGGGAAGATTGGACGGGAAATTTTCCCGTGCTTTATTTTTGTCCACAGTGGACAGCTTGCAGACAAAATTTAAATTCTTGCGCACCTGTAGTGACGATGTCGATTTCTCGCGCGCACTTGAGTCGGGCGGCACGCGCTCGTGGGGATGTGAAGTGCGCGCGTCTCGTAGATGTGCACGGCGAAGACGACGAAAGTGAGGGAGCTTGCGAGAGCACGAGTGAAGATAGCGAGAGCGAGGAGAGCGAGAGCGAGAGCGGTAGCAGTAGCGAGGCGACGGAGACAGACGAGGAGAGCGAGAGCGAGAGCGAATTCGAACCCGAGGAGCCCACCAAGAAGAAGCAGAAGCGCACACGCGACAAGAAAGGCAAGCTCCGCCGAACCCCCGAGCAGTACAAGAAAAGGAGGCAGAACAAGATTGACAAGACGCGCAAGGCGTACGCGAAGCAAAAGGACAAGTCCGCATACACCGACAAGACGAAGAATTTGGTTCGCCAGGTCTTTGAGAGGGTGAGTGTCGTTCGCGACGACATGATGTTTACGATGGACAAGCAGCTCGCTGATCTCATCCCGCGCGTCAAGACGGAACGCCTGACTTACAATACCAGCGGAGTTCTCGTCGTCCAAGGTGGCAGCTCCACCCCGAAAAATAAAGTTAACCGCATGGTCGTCAAGGCCATCACCGAGAAGCTCAGTGACAGCGACAAGCGTCTCGCGGCGGCGTTCCTCCGCTTGCCCATCGTTCCCGAGCACGCGACCCCAAACAAGGTGAACTACACCGGCGAAAAGGACAGCGGGTGCTACTCGATCGTGACGGATTCGACCAACACCCGCTTCCAAGATGGGCACTCTTCGAAATATCCTGGCGTCTCGTGGCATAAGCCGACGAAAAAGTGGCGGGTGCGGATTTGCTCCTTTCCGGGTGAGAAGGGTCGTGAGAAACACCGCGGTCTCTTTGACAGCGAGCGCGACGCGTTCAAATGTGCACTCAAAGTGTGGGATGCGGGCTACGCCGATGAGAAGCACGCGCCTCACCGCAGCGCCATCATTTTCTACAACAAGAACGGCGTGCTGGAGCCCCACTTCAAGGTGTTCCAGTCCTTCACTGCCATCACCAAGTTTCTTCGTCCAAGCCTTTTCCCCGGTATGGAAGAGCTGACCGCTTATGGATTCACCCGCAAGCGTAGATTCGCGAAAAAAAAAAGGAAGGCATCCTTGAAAAAATACAAGCAGCGCAAGCTTAGCTTCTACAGCGCAACCACCAGCGGCACGGGATCGAACGTGGGAGGATGCATTCTTGGGTCGCGCGTGCGGAATCGATCGGCATGAGAGTATGCAGTTACATTCTCTAGCGGGTGCTTCGTTCCATAGTTTGATTTGTACAACAATTTGGTCGTTTTTCGGTCCCAATCGCTGATTACTGACTTATTTGATCGAATCACGAACGCAGTCGCGGATTCGCCCCGCATTGGCAAGGTTGATGATGTGAGTCGATCGATAACATTCATTTTTAATAAAGCAAATAAAAAATATATATCAATTAACTTCGCTTTCTAGTTGGATTGCGCACGGGTTCGAAATGCGAACCGTTCCATGAAATTGTGCTCAGCGGACTGTTTCTTTTATATAAAAACTCAATATTCTTGCCTGTGTGGAGGACTTTCACGCATATATTTGCCTGGAACAACTGATTGTATGCTCTAATCTCGATCGCACCGCCCCACGTACTCGACATGCGCATTCGAGTAACATACGCTTTAATATCAACATTGTCAACGTGTTTGATTATATCAGAGGCACGCATCTCGTCTATCATTTTTGGATTGGTTGCAATGTAGTCGCATATTCGCTTTCGCAGAGATGCGCCCGTGTGCGCTGGATGAAAGTATGCCAGCGAATTAAACAAACACGACATTTGTTCAAATAGAAGAAGAAATTTTGGTTCGATTAAACAAAAAGACATGGTTGACGTTTCTAAGTTTTACGTACCCATCGGATTAATCAAAGACTTTGCAAAAGAATTTGGGGTAGACAACAACGAAAGCAAGAAGCGCATCGCGGAGCGCGCTCTAGAGATCATGGCAATGTATGACGACGGCGGCAGCTTAATTTACTGGACACGTTTCGATCGTGCTGCGCTGAATGCAATATTCTCCAACCACTTGTGTGATCGCGAAACGAAGAATACAATGCTGCGTGCATTGGCTTCATGTGACGAGGTTCTTCTTAAATTGCGTGACATTGCTTGCTTCACGGTAACGTGTGAGTCGAAGGCTAAGTTCATTGTGAAAATTAGCGCCTTTGTTGAGCGTCTGGCGCCGAGCGATATCGAATTGCTTGTGGATTGCGTCGAAACGTTGCGGCTATGGAGTAAGAACGGCACGCCTGAGAAACCAAGTGAGAATGATTATTTTTTGCTCGAGGTGCACGAAGCAGCGAAGGACGCGGTGCCGGATGCGGTCGATGTAGATTTAAAATCTGAATATCTTGAGGATAGATTTGACAAGCTTTTGCGCTTGATCAACAAACTAGTGGAGACTGCAGCAACTTCGGCCTCAACCAAGTAAACGAGTTTGAACTTGGTTCTCGAATGAAATGATTATTGGTACAACATTGCGCCCTTCCCATGCAAGCACGAGCTCGTGCATCGCAAATAGGTCGGACATCGATTCGAGCATGCTGCATATATGTTTAAACGATGCGGCTCGCGCATTGCTGGTGTTAAGCGTACGCTTTACTTTATTCTTGAGTGTTCTGAATTTTGTTTTATTCGTCACAAACAAATACAACATGCTGGCGAGAAACGAAGACAGGCGATCGTCTTCGCCTTCGATGTAATCGGTCGATTTTGTTGAAATATCCAGATTTATTTCCTCTATGAGAGAATTTATGGATGTCAGCAGTGTAAGCAGGAAGACATCATGCCAGATATTTCCGAGTTTCGATGTCAACATATGCGTACGGGGCACACACATTTGCTTTTCGATTCTACGGAGTTCGACCGACGACACGGGTTCGCGCGACACTGGCCATCGAAGACTACCTTCGGCAGATTCAAAATATTTCAGAAGTGTGCAAATTTCGTAGCCACGCACGAAACCAGCATTGGTTATTTTTTTGAAAATGTGTTGTTTTTCAATTTTTGATAGATCTTTTAGAGTTATCGCGCATCTGGTGTTTTGCACGCGCATACGCTTACGTTTGAAATACCAGGATCCAATTCTGTTTGCAATCGCTTGCATTTACTTTCAATTTACACATCCAAATAAATTTTGGGTGTGTGAACGGTGGGCATTGATCAAGAAAACAAATGAGTGAGATCTTGTGACGGGAATCCAGGTGTAGGTCCTGCGCGCACTGGATCGGGGTTAAGTTGCTGCACTTTTTGTGCGGCGCTTGGCGGCGGTGCCATTTGACTGGGACCCGACTCGTATGGCCTCAACTGAATTTCTGGCTCGGGCTCCGGCGCTTTTTCCGGTGTCGTGTTGTTTCTGTTGATTACCATGCGAACAACGTCGCCCATGTCTTGCTTTAGCTCCTTAATTTGACTGGTCTGTGTGCTAATGGTGTATACAAGATAACCGATAATGGCAAGCAATGCAATTATTGTGATGTCTAACTTCATTTATTTATTTATCGATTTATTTTTTGTATCTGTCGCTGGACGCGCTTCTATCTTGAATGTTTGAGGCGAATGCGGGGGTGTCTCTTTTTCGCTTCGCTTGGGAGATGGCGGGCGACTTGAGTTTGGTGTTACATCCTGTGTTGCCGCCCGTACGATCTTCAGCATTTTTCTGAGTGATGTATATGACGAGTGCGACTTCCATCGCTGGTTTAGGATCGATATCACGCGATTGATTCCAACTTTGGGGTGGCAAAGCTCGTTACGAAGTTTTCGAATCACTTGTAAATTTATCCACTCCTGTTGTGATATTCCTAGCTCATTCATGATGGAGAGAATCTCTCGCTTGAGGGAATCGTCACCGTTTCGTGACAATTCAGATGCGAGGCAGAAAGCCGACACCCAATTTTGAAACTTTGATGACGGGTATCGTTCTTTTAACTTGGAATAAACGATGGAATAGAAAGAGGTGATAAATATTGTAAGCAAATTTAGGTCATACAAGAAAAATGGATTTTCGATGGAAAAAGATTCCATTGTTGGAGAGCTTACACTTGAGAATAAATAAATTTAAATCATCTGAACAAATATTTTATATGCTTAAATAAATGCGAATTCGAAGGTCTTCTCGTTGTCGAGGTCGGAGGCTATCCCGCAAACGCTCCCGCAAGCGCTCCCGCCAGCGTTCTCACAAGCGCTCCCGCAAGCGTTCCCGCAGGCGCTCACGCAAGCGTTCCCGCAGGCGCTCCCGTTCCCGCAGGCGCTCCCGTTCCCGCAGGCGCTCCCGTTCCCGCAGGCGCTCCCGGCGGCGCGTCGAAACAACGACGAGAACGAGGACGTCAACGACAGGATCGGCAACAATTGGTGCCATGTCCACCGACGAAGTTAAATCAGCTCTTGTCTCCGCGGCCAATCCTGATAATATCTTGAAGTTTACCGCTGCGGAATTGAAAACCATGCAGGATGACGACGAGTTTGTTCGCGGAACTGAGCTGTATGCGAATGTTGATGTGGACAAGCTCGGGGAAGACGAGGAATTTAAGCAAGAAGTCCTGCGGCAGCGTGAAATAGATCAATATCGCCTACCTTTGGAGAGACAGATAGAGGTATTACGGCAAGCACGAATGAATCAGCGGGAAATGTTGCGCATGGCAGGTGGAGACAGGGCTCGTTTGCGAGTGATTCGCGAAATTCAACTACCTAACGCCATCGCTAAACTCAATGAAAAGATACTGCGCATTCCCGAACTCATCGAGCGCAAGAAAGTTCAAGATATAGAGAACCAACACCTTGGAGAACTGAATAAAATAGAAGTAAAACTGGATGCCAAACTCAAGGAGTATGCGAAACTGAGACAGAGGCTTCGTGCGGCAAAAACCAAACCAACCCAAAAAAATATTCAAACACTCATGAAAAAGTTAGCCCCCGAAATTAAATTGTTGCGCAGTCAACTGCGCAAAATCGAAATGATCCTTGAGATGGATGTCCGGTTAATCGATGCCACTGGCATGACTGGTATGGAGGGCATGAAAGAGTTTGCTCGGCAACTGGCAGAGGATACGAAAATGATGCAGACCGACACATATGGAAACCTAACGTATAAGGACTTGATGTCCGCAACACTAGGTCGAGGGAAGCGCAAAAAGAATGAAAGTGTCCGACTTCGTGGGTTTGTGACGGGCAAGAAATTGCTTGGGACTGAGCGAATGAGTAAAAAGGAGCGCGCAGAATATCGCAAGCTTGCTCGCAAATCGAATTTGACAGGTTTGAGTTTCAAGGAATCAAAGCGGTTGATGGAGTTGGACAAGAAACAAGCAGACGATGATCGCAGGTTGCTTGGGTGGAGTCTGACTCCAGAGTACATGGGCTCTGACTATGATATGGAATACGAGGCAGGTGACAAGGTGTTGATGCGTGATTCGCGTGGCTATCCGTATCGCATGCGGCTGAGAATTGAGGACGGAAAGCGCGTGTGGAGGGAAGAGGATCGTGGAGCTGGTGTTCGGCTTTACGATAAAGATCAGTTGTGGGAAACAACTGGAGACGGTATGGAAAGGCGTGTGTTTACAGCTGGAATCCCTGATCAGCTTAGTAAAGAAAAGTTAGCATGGTTTAAAAAGAGAGGTATCGATTTCAAAGGCGTTTCCGATGCTGAGTACAGACGCATGAAGCGTGTAGAACCGGAGGATATTGTGAAACGCGAGCTGTCGGCGCTACGCAAGCGTCGCAGCGATTATTTGAAGAAGGATAAATCTGATCCACGCGTGGGTGGTCTCGATAAACAACTCAAATCTCTGAACGAAGATTTGCGTCTGTTGCGCGAGCGAAAGGTGGCACCAACAAGCACACGACCCGACAAAGATGTGTATGGTAAAGACATACAGGACGACCCTCTCGCTGCACTGAGAGAGATGCGAGATAAATTAAAATCTCGACCTAGTCGTCGTATTTCACCAAGCACGTACTACGACAACGTGAAGCGATATAGGTTAGACAATTTTAAACCCGATCAGATCGACATGAAATTGATCGAGGACGCGCTTGTGCAGAGAATGGATTCGCGCGACGCCGTGCTTGTAAACATTCCCCTCCTCGTGCAAAGGATTGGCAACCCGAGTGATCCACTTTATGCGTACAACAATTTCCAGGACGACCCAGAAGTGTTTGAAAATTTGATGCGGGAAGTCGAAATGATGGTGAATCCATTCGAGCGTAAGGAGGACGCATCGATTCGCCGGCGCGTAGCTAAGGAAAACGAAATGTTTGGCGACTACGTCTACAATCGAGAAATCGGGCACGTGAGTGTGATGCCCGACGGCCAAACATACGTGTTAAAATCAATCAAGGATGGCAACGAAATTTACGAGGCTGGCGAAAAATTAGATGTGCCAAGTTGGTCTGCACTTCCTAAGCGCAAGCCCAAGCGCAAGCGGTCTGCATCGCCGGGCAGGGGGGAGAAGGAGGCGAGGCGTAAGTGATTTTATTATTGTGGAATTCCGTAAACATTGTAAAAGCCTTCTGGTAGCGTTCTATCACCTGTAAAATCACTCCTACCAGCCACTTCGCGACGTGTGACTGCCTCCTGCTCTTCTGCCGTCAGCTGTGCCACCGTCACAGGTTCTTCGTCGTCCTCAACTTCGTCGTCCTCAAGCATTGCGGCATCTTCGTCGCCGAGTGGATCATAGCCTGGATCATACACCACTCTTTCTGCAGTCTCGTCTCCGGTATCTGTACGGAGTACTTCCGGTCTCTCTACAGGAACGTTATTTTGGTTTGCCCAATCAACGAGTACCTGGCGCCTATCGCTTTTGATCCAATCGAAATTTCGCCTTTTACTCAACGAATTGTGTTTATTTTTTAGAGCATTCAAGTCTCGTTTGTCTTTTTTTGACATGTTTTTAACTGTTCGCCGGGTTTCAGCTCTGATCTGTCTCCTTGTCATGCCCTTTCTTCTCTTGATACTCAGAAACAACATGGTGGGGTTCAACCCTAGCAATTTTTGTATATTTCGTGCCACATTCTTTAGTTTCCTCAATCCTTGGGTTGGGGTAAGATTGAGTAGTTGGATTTTGGAAAGAAATAAGAATTCAAACAGTGTTAGTTTTCCCTCTCTCTGTTTAATTTTCATCCTACGATCTTCTAGTGCCTCCATGATTTGACGTTTGGACAGAACAAGACCTAAACCTTTGAGATAAGAGTACGCTGCTCGGGGGCCAAGATCTCCTGATTCTGGGTCTAGATTTCTGAGGTCGGTTGAATCGGAAACGCCTTGTTTAAGAAATTCCGTCAAAAATTGCAGTTGTATAGATACTACGTCGTTTCTACCTTGGATTTTCTGTTCCTTTTCTCGTTGGGTTTGTTTCTTCTTGCGAATTCTTTCACGCTCTGTGCGTTGTCGTTCCTGCACATCTTGTTGTTTTTGGGTTTTTCTTTCTCGGTTCATATTTGCTCGCATATCACGTATGATATCGGCAACAGTTTTTTTAACTTCGTTTTTTTCATAAATTTTCAACTTTTCATAAGTAGACGATTGTATTTGTTTCCTCCAGACGTTTGTGAGTGAGGCTTGTGTAAATTTTCCAGTTTCCTTGACTTTGTTCAAAAGTTTATTGACAAGATTCCGACCATTTGTAGAATTAATAAATGCATCAGTCTTTTCTTTGATTGTTTGTCGTGCTTTTCTCCTTGCTTGGTCCTTTCGTTTATTTTCGTCTACCACATCGACGCTGGTGGGCCGCTGCCTTTCTGTCCTGGGTGCCGTGAACACGGCTTGGTTTGTGGTAGTGTCAAATGGCACCATACTAGACGACGCTGTTTTTCTACCTGCCTGATACAAACGCATCAGATCCTGCCTCTTTTTTTCCTCTCTTTCTACTGGCGTCATTTTAGATTGTCTGTATAGGTCTCTCAGCGTTCTTTGTTCCGAAGTTAGACCATCATCGATCGCATCCTGAGCTGGTTCTGGTGGTGCGATGTAAGTAACTGATTGTGATTCTAGTAATTGTCTGTTTTTTCTCGCAATCAATTTCCGCTTCTTTTTCTTCGTTATACGATTGCGTTGTTGGTTTGTTACCACGGGCATTGCAAATTGCGGTTGTCTTTTTTTGCGCTCCATGCACTTGTACCTTGGATCAAGACTAGACTTTTCGCGCTGGTTTTTTAGATCTAGGTTTGACATCAAGCGACGGAGTTTGAAGGGAATTTGTTTTAATGGCACATACATGGGTACCTTGAGCTGTTCCTGTTGTTCCTTGCTCAATGTACCCCATCCATTGGTTTTGTACGGGAAAAAATACGGTCCGTTTACACACTTAAAACTTTGTTTACCTTCCTTGGTCTCGTACCGCCTGAACGCACACTTTCGCATATAATGTCCGTTTTGATCAACATATCCAACTCCCGAATTATAACATTCTTTGCAATTGCGACGGTTGCACGAACCTTTGACGATGCGATTGTATTGAGTATTGGCTTCGTCAGGTCGATTGTTGCCCCGGTTGTTGCGCGCTGCACTCCTTGTGCGAGCCTTTCGAGATTGCTTTCGGGATCGTGAACGCTTTCGGGTTCGCGAGTGCTTCCGAGAACGCGAGCGCTTCCGAGAACGCGAGCGCTTCCGTGATCGTGAGCGCTTCCGCGATCGTTTTCTAGAATACTTCATTTATTCTTACAAACATTTTAAAATAGAGACAAAAACTCGTTCCTAACTTTTACAACTTCCATGTCGTCGTCGTCATCTTCCGTGCTATGCTTCTGCGGGCTCTTCCCTTTGCGAAAGCATTCGATGCATAATTTTTTCCAACTTTCACCGGTGAATTCAGCGTTGCACTTGATACACTTCTTTTTGCTTAGCTTTTTCCGAAACGAATTATAGCAATCAGCGCACCGCTTCTTCCAATACGGTGTGCCCTCGGGCATGCCAAGACCACAGTCTTCACACTTCATATCCATATTGCTAATGCCCAACAAGAAAAAATAATTTACATGATAGCCATGGTCTTGGTGAGCTTGGTCGCCTTAAGTCCGATGACGAAAAGCGCAGTCATGAGAGCAACAATCGCCCCGACGCTCGCATCGAAGCCCAGCTTGTTCACAACCTTGCCATCGGTGTCCATGGGGCTGTAGAGCAGGTTGTTGATGAAGGGCAGCTGCTTGGACGCGCGAACGGCGGCGCCAACAATCACATAGATTCCGGGCATTACCACCACGAACCTCGCAATACTTGGTATCTTGATCGAATTGAGGGGAGCAATTGTGCCCGCGAGTCCGGCTGCGATCGCGGAAAGCAGCGCAAATGTCGCTGTTGACATGAATGGCGTCGTTGCTTTGAAGTATGACACAAGATCTTTCCAAATGCCAGTCGCCTTTGCGCGCGCCGGGATTGGAATTGTTTCGTCCACCATGAGACGAACAAGACCGGAAAGCATCCCGCCCATAAGCGCCGCGAAGAACATCAAATTCTTGGTATCAATCATCGTCGTATATTTAAATACACACAAAAAAAATTATTTTTTTGCATCATATCTCGTACTATTTACAAGAGGTGCCTTATACGGTTTTAGCACGCTTTTTACTGATTCCCTGTAAAATGGTTGCACATCGACATCCTCGTTGAAGCTTACAGTGCTGGTATCCTGGTCGAATCCCGAGTCTACAGCATCCGGGTCATCCTCGTCGTCGTACGATCGGCGGTCATGGTCACGATCACGGTCACGATCGCGGTTGCGATCGTTGTCTCGGTCTCGGTCGCGATCTCCATCTCTGCCTCGGTCGTGGTCGCGGTCATGGTCGTCGTCGTGAGGTAGGTCACCATTGGTGTCGCGGTCGCTGTTGCGGTCGTGCGCCTCCTCATAATCGCGGTCATGTATCGATCCTCCGCCCTGTGATAACGGCGCATCCAACTCCTTCACGCGATTGTATGGATTAATTTGATCCTCACCGGCTTCACCTATTTTGACATCTTCATCCGGGATTTCGGTATCATCCTCACCTGTTGTCATGGGCATGTCAACTGGTTGATCTACATAGGGATTTTGAACCGTACCCTCTCGGATGCGGTACAGGTATCTTTCGACGAAATCGATCAGGCTCTTGTCGATTGCCCGGAGAAAAATAAACTCGAAAAATTTTTCGCGTTCCACAAAGGGTCGCCCTCTCTGTGACAAGAATAGATGTGGTGCGTTTCCCAGATCTTTACCAGAAGATTTTATGCAATCGAACAAAAACTCGCGGACATGTACGTCGTTCAGCAGAATGGACTCCGAACACGCCTTGTTTATGGCGCTCGCATTCAAACAAATATTGGACGTCAAAATTCGCCGCATGCATGTCTTTAAGCAAAATATCTCATATTCATCGCCTAGAAATTTTAAAATGCCTTTTACGCATCTCTCGATGGCTCCCTGTGGAAATAGGGGAATCTTATTGACAAGGGCAATAAAAAGGACGTTTGGGTCCGTCCCGGTAATAATTCCCTGATCGCTTGCCTGCATAAAAAGGCTTTTAAAGAACTCGTACAGCCCGGCTTTGGTAAATCGACGAAGAGCTTCCTTGTTGCGTATCAGCAACGAATTCACGACGCCGCTGTCAAGAGATGGCATTTACTGTGACAAATATTTTTTGTGCTTGTCGTACAACATTCAATGTTACAAGGTAATCATGGAGTTGAGGATGTTCCTCATGGCTTGACCCGATTTGGTGCACTTCGTGTCTTGGACCTTGTCCTTATACAGCTTCTTCAACTTGCCACGCCGCAGCCCAGCTCTGCATTCATTCATGGTCTTATCCCTGCAGGTGTCGCCGCCCTCCCCAATAACGGGCACAATCGTAAACAGTGACGGTAACGTAACACATGTCAGAAATAGTATTGTGTCTTTAAGCTTCATCGAAAATAGGCTCATCCCGCCGTTGGTTTTCTGCGCCCAGAATGATCGGCAGAATGTAAATAAAATCAAGCAGAACAGATAATACACTCCAAAAAGGAGAACCTTCGAGCCGCGAAACGCAGGTGGATCTTTTGTGTCATACCTGTCCAAGAGATCCGTGACTAGTGTGATGAGAATGGCAAAGCCGCAGACCAGGGGAGCCAACGAGTAAATGAGTTTCGGTACCATGGTTTTTTGCATCATCCGATTCGTGTACACCTGTATTGCCAGGCACACAACCATAATACACGCAGTGATCACGGAGAATGCCCAGGTCGGCAACTCGGTCTTTTTGCGCATCTCGAGGTGTGCAAGGTTACCGTGAGCGATGAGGGCGGCAATGCTCATCACAACGAACATGACCGTGCTGGCATAATGCGACGTGTACCACGCGAGCCCCTTGCGAAACATGTTGCGCTTGTCTATCTCCATACGAAAGTAATTCTTTGGGTCAGCTCCGAAGTCCAGCGGAAGTTCAACATCGGGGTTGCGGTACTTGCTGCTGTACAGAGAACCAGTGATGTATTTCTTAACTTGCTCCCGTCGGTCATACATCATCCTAGCTTCCCTGGAGATCTCCGTGTACTTGTCGAAATCCGTAATCTTTTTCAGCTCCTTCTTGTACCTCTGCACGCGATCCGTGTAGAGTCGGTCTTTGAAATTCCTTAGATCATTCATCGACGTGGCCAGCCTTTCGTAGCTCTCTTGATCATTCTCGTTCACAAAGTTGCTGTTTTTTTCGCGGAGACGGTGCATAATCTCCCCTGCTCGAACCGGCCCCAACTTAAGGATGCGACGATATTGCTTGTCGTTTTCCGCGTGGCGCTCGAGCCTCTCTGCTCGATCGTAAGCCTGCTTCTTCACATTAAGCTCTGTCATTTTGATTTGAAGCGCAGTTTCGAGCGCAGCACCCTTTTGCGCAGCCAGCGCTTTCTTCTGTTCCTCGGACAAATCTTTGCTGTTGTAGTTGAGTTTGTTTCCGATTTCACCCCGTTGACTTTTCAAATCAAACTCGCGCTTCTGTTGATTTTGACCGAGGGCAAACAATCGTTCTGCCTCGCCTGCACCTGTACTAAATCGTACAACATTTGGTGACGTTGCCATTCGTTTTAATAAACAAATATTAAATTTTTCCCAATTAACTTATCCAAATGGTGTACTGATACGCGGTGCTCTGGAAACAAAAGCCGAAACACCTTTCAAATTCCCGGATGATTTTCGTGTGTAGACAGAAATCAACGTGATGCTTGCAAAGCTGAAGGCAAAAAGAAACGCGGCTGTTTTTAGCACACTCTTGTAGTCTCTCGTTTCATTCTGTTCGGTGACCGTGACTGGGGTTACCGGGACAACTCTCGCCCTGGCTAAATCTGAATGCGATTTGGTCACTGTTGAATGCGCAAGCAAGTACATAGTGCCTTCACTATAATTGAGCACATACCCTGACAGAGAAGTCAGTGCGTCATTTCCCAAATTTAGACTAACAACTGGATTCACGTGTGAACCCCTGATTGTTTTGTTGTACGAATTACTACGGCACGTGCCCTTTGTTTTCGAACAAACCTTGCGAATCCGATCCACGAGCTTTTGCCCCCCGGCAGACATGGTAATGTCCGACAAGGCAGTTGTGATTCTTTTCCTTTCGATCGATGCGTCTACGGAGCTAGCGCAATCGCAAATTTCGGGCTCCATCAGCGGACTCAATTCACTCGTCAGAGACTCGTGCAAAAGAAAGCTGCTTGGATTGCCAGTATCAACGAATCCGAGCGCATCGACTGTCTTTTCATGCGAAAAACTATGCAAACGCACGCGCATCGCAAACAACGGATTTTCAAACTTGCCGAATGGCTTTGTGTTTCCAATTTCGCCTTCGTCCAGAAATGGAAGCGAGAGCGAGAGCGTCTTGGCACGATAATCAACAACCACTGCACCAAATTGTTTCATGTAACCAGACCCAACCCACAAAATGCGAGACTTGCCCAATGAACGATCATACGCGTCATTCAGTTCAGATGTATCCCAGATGCCACCAACATGAGACACAGCGTCAACCAACTCTACGTACCCCGAGAAACCCGTGTCTACGAACGCATAGTGGTTTGGCAGGTTGCATCTTGCAACCAGGTATGGGCGTGAAGTTAATATTTCGTAATTTTTGTTCGGTGTGAAAACAACGTTAGGATGTTCCAGCGTACATTTTGTGTACCCATCACTCCCTGTACTACAATTCATTTACTACTACAAATAAAATTAAACCACACCGAGGCTGACCAGGTGGCGCCAAACTGGATCCTCTGCATCAACAGTGGGAAGCCTCGTCAGTGTGTTCCACACACGCACAAGTCGTGGATTGTTGCAGTGGGTAAAGTACACGAACAGCTGCAACCCTTGCTTGGAGGCAAAATTCTCGCTGCACCTCATGATGCCGAATCCGTAACATCCACGAAGGTTGCCTCTGGGACTTAGGTCACCATTCACAGAAACATAAATCTTGGTCCGTAAGATCTTGTAAATTTTCTCTTGTGTAGCAGCCAGCTGCTTGCGAAGAAACGCGACATGCTGCCTCTCGAGCCACTCTTCGGAGTCCCTGGCGGCGGGCCAGTACGAGGCGGGGCGAACGAGTTTCATCACTTCCATCATCCACAACATCTCGAATGGGATGTTGGGCTTCGGGATAATCATGTTGGGAAGTGCGTGGAGTGGAACCCATCGATCGAAGCGTACTGGGACTTGGGTGGTGCAGAGACGAGAGAGGCAAAGCTCAAGGCGATACAGAGTGCGCCGCAGAGTTTTGCGGGTAGATTGCACGCCGGCAAGGTCCAGCCCAACGAAGTTGTGGAACACGTTGCTTAGGCGCTTTTCTATCTCTTCGGTGGCTCCCATCCCTTTGCGAGAATTTGTCTACTGTGGACCGGGACCCTTTTAGATTCCCCCTAACTTCGCTCAAATTCTCCCGCCTATTCGATGTCCACTGTGGACAAACTATCGAAAATGTATGAGCACGGCCGGGTTCAGTCGCATCTGGGACGCGTCGTAATTCTCGGTTGTCGCAACACCGTCGATGCAGATGTGATGCAAGCGCCATTCAAGAAATACAACCCTGCAGTGACTGTGTCCACGGCGAGAAGAGCGAGACTCTTCAACTGCATCATCGTCTTGGGTTCGCCCGTCTTCGATTTGGAGACCAGATCATGGGTTCACCACCCCGACGACTACTACGAGCTCTTCGTGGTTCTGGAGTCGGATCTACCTATGTACCACGACCACGGACTCAAGTGCTCAACGACCGAGTGCGAGAACACACCGTGGGTCGCAACCAACTTCCGAAGTTACAAAGACGCTGTATTCCAAATGATCAACAGCACACCGGTTGGATCGTGTCCCACAATCATCCACGCCATTCCATACAACTGGGCGGTTGCAGGATGCAACATAAATGGTATCATCACATCGGCGCGCAATTTCTTCATGCAAATTAAGCCCACCTCATTCCGCCGCCTACCTCTCGGAATCTCGTCGCACTCGGAGAACCTTAGACGAGCGTCCAAGAAGTGGTCAAAGCGATTTGACTCCAAACGGCACACGGACGAGTGCCATCGGAAGATAAAGGAAGCGCGTAAGTCCAACGCTGTAGACCTTCTCTATGGGCACATTCCTGACACAGACGCGTGCTCGCTGATGCTCGAGTACGCGGGCCTCGAGGCGCTCGTGGAAGCGTCTAGGAACGCCGAGTCGCGCCGCAGGTGCATGATATCTCACCTAGCATGCCCTAAAAGACGTAAGTTGTACTAAGTACGAAAGTCGTATGTACAAGTTTGTCGTCATTAATAAACACATGTCTCGTAAGGGGCATTTCTTGATGTGTAAAACTCATTCTTTATTTATATACAAATTCAACGACGCCTACGAGACCTACGCCGCGAACGCCGCCGCGACTTCCGCCGCGACCGACGTCGCGACCGACGACGAGACCGACGCGTGCTCTCTGATTTGCTCCCGGACTTGCTAAGGTAGTTTAACATTCGCTTCACCTCCCCCCGCGGATCTGGCAAACGCTTTGCCCAGGCCACGTATGCCGGGTCATCCCGCGCGATGTCCACGAACCGCTTGCCCGCATGCTTGCCCACACCCATAATCGGCCGCCCCTTTGCTGCGCGCAGCATCTTCACCTGCTGCGCATTCATCTGCCTCCTCATCTGGTGCCTTCCGTGTGTACACATTTAACTACACCACACATTATTTCATCACAGTGCGTTTACCCACGTGCTTTGCAATCAGCATCGGTGGATTCTTCCCATTGAAAAAGTCCGGGTATGATTTTGCGATTGCTGCTCCGTAAATGGCTCGCAGGATGCATTCGTTCGAGTACGCCGTGATTTTACCGTACAGCTTCATCTGCAGCGCCGGCACCAGCTGACTAGTGTCGGAGAAATGGAACTCAGTGAGTGCCTGCCTCGGCGTGTGGTACCGTCTCATCAACGCCATGTAGAGCGGGTTTTCGGGGAATAAACGCTTCCAGTCGCGCTTCAAATTATTGATGTTGTAGTTGATCAGATTCTTGCCCTTCATCGCGTATAAAATGCCCGCCTGTGGAAGCTGCCGCAGGTATAAGTTCAAGTTCGGCGTATCCACGTCAATCTGAGGCACATCCAAAATATTGGCCTCCAGCGCGATGCGCGTTGCCAGCAAGTTGATGCCGTTGCCCTGCCTCGTACACAGGCTCATGTACACGCTCTTCACCTTGTCGCGGAACAAAAGCGCGTCAACATCCCCAACTGGAATATTCGTGGTGATGAACTCGTTAAGATTTTCGTTGCGCAGCGTGATTTCGGCGATCCCGCTCAAGCCGAGATATATTGCGCGTCGATTGCGATGTCCATTGCGTTTCCGCCGGGTCGCGGTTTGCTTCCCCTCTTTGTGCGAGGAATGACCGCCGGCCGCTGGGGCTGCACGAATGGACGAAGTGTGTTCAAACCCGCGCTCCTGCTCGACGGCAGACCAATTCCCAGCTTCTTTAGCAACAGCGCGTCCGCCATTCGAGATCGAATTCGCGTGCGAATCTCCTGCTCCGCCAGGTAATTCAGCTTCTGCAGCTTGGCCCCAACTGACGTATTTTGCTCCTTCATCATCTGGCCGAGACTTGCCCCACTCTTCATTAGCTCCATATTTACTGAGCCATCATACAAAGTAAAAGTACGCCCCATGTCTTTGATTATTTCTTGGCGCGTGAAAGACGTGTCAACAACATCGCTCACGTCGGCAATGCGTTGTGCCAGCGCATGCAGATAGCTGATGTTCTCTTCCGAATAAAATGCGCGGCGCAGTGGGTTCATCTCACGGATAGGATGTGGGCGCAAATCACGGTACTGACGCGTGTTAAATGGGCTTACATCGCCGAGGCGACTTCTAAAACATGTCGGTTGAGATTGCATTTTATTCTTAACAATATAAAAATATGAGTGCAAGCAACGAATCAAAAATAGCTGGCCGCTACCCAAGACGACGCAATCGTCGGCCTCCCGTGCGTTTGGTTGTGTGTGTGGATGACGATGTCGAACGATACGAGGAAACGCGCGTGGAAATCAACCTTAATGCCATGGAAAGCAGTGTAGTAGAGGAGGCGGAGGAGGATGTTGCTTCCTCTGATGGAGACAACGAAGAAACAACTACGGATGAATTGGGTGGGGATAATGAGGATGAGGACGATGAAGAAGAAATGGAATACGACGAGGCGGCACGCGAAGAAATGCGCGGTTTCATCGATGATGACGACGAGGAGGAATCTGACGGGGACTACGTACCACCATCGGGAGCAGACGACGCCGAAGACGACGACGACGACGACATATCGAGCGAGATAATCGAGGAAATGAACGAAATTGAAACAATTCCGATTGAATTAAACCTCGTGGACGAGGACGTGTACGATGATGTCGCAAATGTAGACGACTCGCGAGTCGAGGCTGACGCTGTACTTGTGGTGGATCAACAAAATATGCCCAGCCAGGTAAACATACGCGTACCAATCCTGCGGATCAATCTCGATCTGAGTGACTCGGAATAGAGTGCCAAAATAATTTGTCCTCTGTGGACACCCTAAAAGTGAGAGGGAAAAATAAGCGGGAAAACTTAACATCCCAAACTTTTCCCACCACACATCATTTCTGTGGTTACGATGCCGCGAAGACTCAAGTCATTGGCGCAAATTGAGGCAGTAAGACTCGGGAAGACTGCACACGCGGTCGATCTCGAAACATACAACGACTCTGCTACACCCGGCAGCGCGTGCAAGTGGTTCGACGGTGTTGAATGGTGGGCAATCTACGTGTGCAAAGAGAACAACACGTTGCTCGGCATCTCGAAGCGATTCGCAGTGCCACCTCAAACACTGCTCAAGCGAAATGAGAGAAATTATCTGTATTTACAAGTCAATTCACGATTAAAGCAAGGGACGACGATCGTGTTGTGCCGAGCCGCACACTATGTAGACATGGGCACGCCGATCAGCGATGATGAAATCACAGAGCGCGAGCTCAAGGCAATGCATCGACTTGTTGCTCTAAATCAAGATGTAGATGTGCAATCTTTTGTAGAGACAGAGTGCAAGTCTTGAATTATACTTTATTCAATTACAATTCGATCGATATTGTTGTACTCGACATATCATAGTTTGCTTCATGTGCGTATATACGACAGAGTTGCTTTCTATTCAATATAAGCTTGGCTTCGAAAAGTGACAGATAGTATTCGCTGTCAGCAATCAGACGCTCGATCTCGCCCACGAGATTGCCTGTGGCGTTCACGAACTCGATATACTTGTCCTCATCGCGCGGTGTTTGAATGTTGACCAGCCGCGGGGCTTTTGTCAGGAGTCTTCGAATTTTTCCATCAACAATGGCGCCGGCAATGAGGTGTCGCAACATGCAACTACGTTCATGATACACGATGCCGTTTACGTTGAGAAGCACTTCCGCTGCGTTTAGAAATCGAATCGCATGTTTTAGTAGCTTGTTGTTCAGGCAGACGACACGACCCTGCGGAAACTCGAACCTCAGGCGATGGATGCGCTCCGCAACCTTCCCGATAAATCTATTCAAATCATTTTTTCGTCGACGCTCGCGCCTTAGTTCCGCCAGGGCCTCGTCCGATAGCTTGAGCAATTGTCGCTGCTTTACTCGAATCCAATGCGACAACTTGACTTTTTTCGTTGTTTGGCATAGGCGCGCCAGGTCGCGCAGGTGAAGAAATGGAATTACCAGCCGTATATTGCGAAGCCCGTCCATTGTTGCTGTAGATTGTCAACAGTGGACAAGGATAAATAAATTCCCGCCTAAACTTTGGCGGTAACGTTGGATGAGCGGGAAATTTTTGTCTACAGTGGACAGGGTCGAACAAAAATCGAAAATGTCGACCACAATCTGTGCCGTGGGCGCGCGGTTCCGTGGCAATCACGTGTTTAAGAGAAACGAGGTGTACGAGCTGGTGCCCGACCCCGAAAACGAATACGACGCTAATGCGATCATGGTCATGTGCGCTGGTGTGCATGTGGCGTTTGTCAGCCGAACCACGCAGCACAGCGCGCAGATCGAGAAGAAATATCGCCTGGGGTTGAACTTTAACGAAGGCGAGCTCGTCGCGCATCTCGTGCCCGTGTCGGAGGCGGGGGGTGTAACTGTCACGAACGAGAAGAAGGTTGTGGAGACGCACAAGCCAGGCGAGGACGAGGATGAGGACGAGGACGAGGGCGGGTCGAGCAGCGAGGCGACCGAGAGAGAGAGCGAGAGCGATGCGACGGAGACAGACGAGCAGCCGGCCAAGAAGAAGCAGAAGCGCACCCGCGACAAGAAAGGCAAGCTCCGCCCAACCCCCAAGCAGAACAAGAAAAAGAACCAGAACAAGATTGACAAGACGCGAAAGGCCTACGCGAAGGAATACTTCCGCGTACACCGATACGACGAAAAATCTGGTTCGCCAGGTCTTTGAGAGGGTGGGGGTCGTTCGCAAAGATATGATGTTTGCGATGGACAAGCAGCTGGCTGATCTCATTTCGCGCGTCAAGACGGAGCGTCTGACTTACAATAACTGCGGACGACTCGTCGTCAAAGGTGGAGCCTCCAACCCGAAAAATATAGTCAATCGCATGATCGTCAAGGCCATCACCGAGAAGCTCAGCGACAGCGACAAGCGTCTCGCGGCGGCGTTCCTTCGTTTGCGCATAATTCCCGAGCACGCGACCCCAAACAAGGTGAACTACACTGGCGAAAAGGATAGCGGATGCTACTCGATCGTGAAACAATCGACCAACACCCGCTTCCAAGGCGGTTCTTCTAAATACCCGGGCGTCAAGTGGTTCAAGCGCGATAAAAAGTGGAAGGTGGAGATTCGCTCCTTTCCGGGTGAGAAGGTCGTGCTAAACACCGCGGGTATTTTGACAGCGAGCGCGACGCGTTCAAGTGTGCTCTCAAAGTGTGGGACGAGGGCTACGCCGATGAGAAGCACGCGCCCCATCGCAGCGCCATCATCCTCTACAACAAGAAGGGCGTGCTCGCTCCTCACTTCAAAGTGTTCGAGTCCTTCACTGCCATCACCAAGTTTCTTCGCCCTAGTCTGTTCGACTAGGCTGTAATAATTTTTTGTTTTTGTTTAAATAAAACTATGTTTACTGACGAGACCAAGAATTCAATAATCTGCGCTGTCATCTTCACGCTTGTGCTGCTTCAGCTCAAGGCACACACATTCATCGGCATGTCTAAGACTGTTGCGATTCCTGTCATGGCCGCGCTAGCATGCAAGATTAGCCTTGAAAGCGGTGACACTGGATTTACGGGGTCTGAGTCTGACTTTAAATTTTTCGGCCTATCGATCGCCGTGTCGTATGTCACTATGCTATTTCTCAAATAATTTGTATGTTAATGTAAAAAGCAATGGCAGCTGCTGTATGTGATGCTTTCACATGGATCGAAAAAGACCAGAACAATATTCGCAACCCTGGACTCACCAAATTCAAGCTGCAGCAGGTAGACTACGGTTTGCCTGCAAGAAACCAAGATGCCGACCTGGAAGGCGGCGACTCACCATGGTATATCGACCCGAACTATACGATCTATTACGTGAGCAAACAACGTTTTCCCACGGCGTCGAGTGCGATCAAGTTTGGTAGCTCGAGCAAGAGCAAAAAAATCGATCCGACGTGGACTCATCTTCGCGGCCCGGGCACGTTACTGAACTTATTGCAAGCACCGGTACCACCACCTTCAAACTCAGCAATCTATTGGGTTGCAAAGGATGCAGAATCAGTAGACACCAAATTTGTTCTGGTGAATTCGCGTGGCAAGCGAATCTCGAATCCGCGCGACACACTGTCAAAAAACAATGGCGCGCCTGTTCTTTTTGTTGGTTTGATTGGATTCAAGTCTGCAAAACTCGACCCCATAGACCAGAGACCGACCCCGCTACCCACACAAATGGTAAGCAACGAGAATGGAGTATACTACCCAGGCATGATCACGTTCACTCCGTTACAAGATAAAACGTCTGACAAAAATCCAGCCGATTTGAGGGAAATGGGATTCACGAGTTCAATTAAAATGCTTTCGCCTGATTTCTCTGCGGGGAAGAGAATTGAGGCATCGCCAACCACACAACTCGAAAAGCCAGTCGGGCTGAGCGGTACGCTTCTCTTGAATCACGTCATTCGCGCGAAGCGAAGCAAGAACACGAGCGTGCTCGAACTGTGCACGGAAAAAAATAAGTGGAGTGCAGGCGGATTGCTCGGGCGCCTGGAATTAGTACCTGGTGTAAAAACGAAGGAAGAATGTGAAAAGCGAATCGAATTTGGTGGGCCGTTGGGTGTGGCATTTGATGTGAATAATAATGTTTGCTTCGAGTCGTTTGATACCAGCTCGATTCCGATTCAAGAACATGGCATGATCCATATGCTGAGCATGGAGAGAGAGTTAGACACCCGCTTGAAGAGGCCGTGGGAGTTTCCGGGCAAACCAAGCGACTGCGAAAAGTGCGGCCATCATGTGAACGCTGACAAGGAGTGTACGTGGGACCACGCTCGTCCTGTCTTGGATGATCACGAAGTGCTTAATTTCAAGAACATCTTCAGAGGCAAGCCTACAACAACGATGTTAGACGGCAAAATGCACACTGTTTCTTTTTACAACGATAAGCTGAATGACAGCCAGCTCGAAAGTGCTATATTAAGCGAACCCGGTGTTGCATCGATATACAATGGTATGCCCCATTTTGCTCACAATGACCAACGAGGCCGACTAAGCAAATATCGCAAAGTAAGGATGAGTGATTGGGTTGATGCGATGACAGCGTCGGGGGTTGATGGGGCGGGGTACTGGATCACAAATACGCAGCTAGACACTGCGCGCATCCACCTTGAAAACAAGGATTTGATTCTGGCGACGAACTCGACGTGTAGGCAAATGTGCGACACCGATGAGACATGCATTGGTTATCAAATGGATGCGGCTGGTGTGCAGTGTAAACTACAAGCAGGCGCACTTGCTCGCGACGTTGCGTATCGTGACAAGTGCCAGAGCAGCTGCCCTGATGGTTGGACGGGCGACGGCTTGAATTGTGTAGCTCCAGATTCATACAAAGGGCCATGCAGCAAGAACGCATACTTTCCTCACAAGAAATTCATGTCTCAGAAGCAACGATTAGACTGGGCGAAGAGGTGTAACGTCAAGTACAGCAGCTGCAATATCTGGACTTATCGATCAGACAATGACATTCCAATCATCCCGAGAGATTCTAATTTTGGCATCCAGCATGGCGGGTTTATTCCGGTTAAGCGTTCGCTTCCGCACAGGGCTGACCCACTCTGGTTCTTGCATGAACCGAGCACGTCCGTGTTCATTCGCATCGGGAATGAGTACATGGCTGTTCGTCATGGTCAAAATACGTTTGCGGGCGGTGGTAGGTTTGGAATCGGCGCAAACGAGGTGGTCACGCCCATGCGTGTGCGTCAGCTGGATAACGGGTCTGCCCTCGAACCGTATAAATTCAAAAAACAAACCAAAGATCATCGGCAGCCACTTGTTGTGGGTTTGATGTCGAAAACAAGTAATCCGGCTTCTGCAATAGCCATGCACATCGTCGTTACGGGAGGTAAATTTAAAATTGAAACTAGCATTCAAGCAGGGCGCTCGCCGTTGGAAACCGTGGCGCTTGGTGTGCTGAGTGGCGAAGGAAACGAGGGTTTGGCGCTGTTTGGAGGCGACACCGCGCTCGAATTTTCAGCGTTTGCAAAAGACGGAGGCGTTCGAATTCGTGTCGAAAGTCCAGCCAAATACAAAGGCAAATATTTGTCTGTTTCGAGGCAGCGAGGTGTATCGCTAGGTGCCCATCTTGATTCACAGGGCACAATCTTTCACATAGAACCGACCGTCAGCCCGCTTATCGAAACCCCGGGGTTCGATGCGGATAAGCCCGTCAAGCTGAGCGAATGCGCCGATGCGTGTCGAACGCACAACGATGCGATTGAGGAGGGCTTCGCTGCGCCTAAGTGCGCCGGCTTTATTTTTTCGCCCCCGACAAATAGCGGAAGCGGGCCCAAATACGTAGCAGCTCCGAAATGCGGAACAGGAGAAACGCAGCAGCTATGCAAGCTGGATGGTCTGATATATCAGGGCAAGAACCAGACGTTGGAAGAGGCAAAGGCTAGTTGTAGCGCGATGGGCCCGGGTAAGTGCAAGGCGGTCGGGTGCGACGGAGGTAGTTCGTGGTGCTCGCCGTTGAGTCTGAAGAGTTCGGATCTGACCCCGTACACGGGGAAGGGTAAGAATGTGGGTAACGTCTGGGATTACGTGGTGGATGAAGAAGAAAAAGGCATGTGTTTGCTATCGAGCAAATTAATTCCTGGGACTCTTCCCAGTGACATGAACGCATTTATGTTGCCAGACATCACGTCACAGGGAATCCAGCGTCACCCCCTCGATCCCGAACGGATACCGATCGGTTCGTCAACAAACGGCGGCGATGCGTCGCACTTGTTTTACTTGAAGACGTCGTCGCAGAAGCGCTCGGGTGACTTCAAGCAGTGGAAAGACAACGAGCACTTCAACTATCAACCTCGAGTCAGCTGCACCCCCGACGCGGACAATGGAGCAGTGCTCAACATTGTGCACAAGGGAGTAAAGTACCGCGCTATCTGTCCGCTCAAGCAAGGTGATGCGCCGAAGTTGATCGACGAATCTGGTGCGACCATACGTCCTACGCGGGGCGATTATGGTGGGTTTCAGAACCGCAACCAGGCATGTGGCCTACCCATTGAATCGGCACACATGCGCCCTGGGTTCGCGGGGGGTAAGGACGAGCTGTCCAAGTTGCCTATTTCAATGGACAAACCAAACTGGGCCACATGTCCGAGCGTATACGATGCGGGCATGTCGCGCGATAACGTGTTCATTCTCCCTGGTAATGAGCGTCTCCATGTGAACTGCCGCGCGCGGACGGCAACTGTCGATTATGACATCCACAGAGGAGACACGGAGCGCGCCGAGGGTGTGCGGTACAAGCACTTCGAGCCAAACTTTCCCGAGTTTGCGCAGTATAGCCCGAGCGACTACACACAATCGAATGTGAACAACGAAAAGACCGGAATTTTGTTTCACCCTAGGTATAATAAAACGCTGGCAGGCGGTCGTCTCCGCGAAATTCGCGAGGCCGCATCGAGCATGTCCAGCATTCTTAGCGCTGGGGTCAACTCCGTAGTGAACGAGGGAGCGTACATTGGCGACATGTCGAATGCGTGTCCACCCGGTGGTGCGAACATCTCCGGTTTGCCTGACATGTCCCCGGACATGCTCAACAGCGTGCGCGCGAACCTGCAGGGCAGCACGCTGCTGGCACTCGTGCACCCAAGCATCGGCAAGAAGTGCAACAAATCTTCCGACTGCGGAAACCCTGCGCTCGTGTGCCACTTGGAAAGCAGGAAGTGCGCGCCAAAGTGCCCACAGGGTGCAGCATGGGGCCCAATTGACGACGAAACCGGCAAATTCTTGGTCGATGATGTGTACCAAACTAGCCTGGCTGGATCTAACGACAAGAGCACAATGTTTACGTGCGACTTTCATGGTGGCAAGCCCTACACGCTCCTGAATTACGAGTCTGAGGACATGATCACGTGGGCGGCGGAACAGTTATACAAGTCAAGCTCGTCGCGCATGAACCTGTTGGCCAACGCGGATGCATCTATGGGCATGTTTGACGACCCGGCACGCGAGCGCCTGTGCAAATGCAACCAGGCATTCTTTGGAATGGGCTGGGACCCACGCTCAAACGACAAGAAGTACTCGGCGGATGACGGCAAAAAGCGCCTAAACACGGTAACCGCCAGGAGGAAGTACGTGCATGACGTTCTCGAGTGCTGGATTGAGAACAAGAACGATATGCCAACGGAAGGGAAACCGTTTCAGAAACCGTATGTGAACTATGGCCAAGAAGCAGACGCCGCATCCAAGCCGATGAGCTCGCGCTCCTGGGTCCACTTGACACCTCACTCTATCTACAAAGATACGATTGCAATGCTCGATGGGGATACAAAACCTGTTGAGCACACGTTCAAATCCGGGCGTCCCACATACCATCGAAACGTCCACCGCATTGAGGTCGGCAACATTCCGTCCGATGGCGAAGCCCACCTGAATTATTGCACAACAACCGATGACTTCGATCGATGTGCTACTTCCAAGAAGGACGCTCCCTCGTTCGATTCCAACCTAGTTTCCGAGAGCAAGGATGGCGCACTATTCAAGAATGAATCGGTTTACAATCTTTACAACAAGCAAACGCTCGACAAGGGCACCTCGGAAGACATGCAATACAACACTGCGCTCATGTTTTTTGGTCGGAAGCGTCAACCAACGTCCGCGTATTCCAACAACGACGACATTGCGTTTCTGAATGACTACAGGAGCAACCAATACAAGAACACGCTGTTCCTGCCCTGGTCCGGAGCAAAACCGTCGGAGTTTCCCGGTGGCCGATCTCGAGCGGATATATTTTTTGACACGGCCGGCACTATGCTCGGACAGCAGGCGACCACTCGAGATGGAAAGAGCGAGTGGATCAATCGTTTCTCCACCTCCGCGAAGGATGTGAGGGTCATGGATGCCGTTCAGTACCCACAGGATCCGTGGGCAGAGGATATTTCCGGCAAGTCGGCCCCAGGCTCGCTTTTTGCTGCAGAGAATGCGAGAAGCAACGTCGAAACTGATTACTGTTCGTTCGTATCGAGCCCGTTGGTAACGTTTAAGGCGCATGAGTCCAAGACGGTTGCTGGAACCGATTGCGACGGATTCATGGGAAAGCTCATTCCTTCGAACATGGCCGATCTCACGCGAGCTTACATCGAGGTGGGTTCTGGAAGGCCCAAGAGCGTGCGCGCGAACAGCGTGCTCACTGTGAACTCGGTTGCCGAGGCCGAGAAGCAGTGCGAAACCTACAGGAAAGCAGATGCCAGCTGCGTCGGGTTCGCGATGGACAAGGTTTGCACAAGCAATTGCAGCGTGAGCTTTTTTTCGACTCAAAAGGACGCACTGGAAAAGAGCCAGGATGATTTGGGTTACACCACGTTCATGGGCCTGGGCGTGTACACAGACAAACATACGGCAAAGCAAATGTGCGAGAACGAAAGCAAGTGTTCTGGGTTGGAGTACGATCACGACAGGGGCTACGCTAGGTCCTTTTTTAGCATGTTCAACCCTCGACCAAAGGCTAGCGAAACTGACGGGCTCTTCTCGGGCGATGCTGCAGACGTGTGCCTGACTCGTAAGTCCGGGACCACTTTCTACGAAATCACCAGCGAGAAGCCTGGCGCCCCGCGTCTATTCACGGATAAACGATGCGCGAATAAATTTGGCTCCGTGGCCAACGAAGGCACGAGCGCGTTTGAGACGTGGACGACAAACACCTCAGACGGACCCGACGGCGGCGGTGGCTCGATCGCAGACGCCATGAAAAAGTACTGCGTCAACTACACGCGGCAGTCGATTCGCCCGGAAAAGCGCGAGATGGACCGAAAAGATTGCACGAACCGAGACAAGGACGCGTGCATGCAAGCGAAGCATTGTGACTATTACGATGCAAACACCGAATTCAATAAAACGAGCAGGGGTTTCTGTGACTTGAGAATGATGAGCGCGTTCAATTACAAGCTCCCAGGCGCGCAGCAAGCGTATTGCCAGCGATATCTTGACAATGAACCGACGAGAAACGATAACACATACACCACAGATGGCTGGGTTGATGAATTCAACACCAAGTACAGTGGCGCGAAAGAAACGTTTTGCAGCATCGACAAAGCTAGGGAGCTAATGGATGGAGAGGCGCCTGGAAACATGTGGCCATGCGTGCTGGACCAATGCACACAGACGGAAGGATACGTGGTCAAGAAGAGCGTGAAGGAAACGCAGAAAAAGTGCAACATCACAATTTGCAAAAACGAGATCAAAGTTAATAACGTCTTCGTAGCAGATGGTGGTATCTTTGACCCGCAACAGGAGGTCAAGGAGTGCTCAAAAGCATACAGCAAGGTCAAGCCCAAAAACTGTGCTGCTTACGACACGTACATCAAATCCAGCAACCAGTCCACTACCGCGCTTGCCGCCGTGATAAAAAAGTGCCAGCGTGAGGCAGCCTCGAAATTCAACAAGAGTCTTGGCCGACCAGACGACTGTCCAGTCAGGTTGAACTTGACAAAGGACACACCCTGCAAAGGCAAAGGTGCATGGGGGGTCTGCGACGTGGAAAATCCAACTGAAAAGTGTAAACCCCCGCCGTCATGCGCCGACACGCTCAAAGACCTGGCCGTTTTGCGAATGAGCACAGATCCAACCGCTCGCGAGCAATGCGATCCTGCTAAAAAAACAGCAAGCTGCGTTCGATCGAAAACCGAAACAAATGTTTGTGCACTAAAGCCTCCGTCGGAAGGTGGGTACGAGCGCGCAAAAATCAATGTCAATGGTGAGGAATTCGATTTCGCGTGTTACAACGGTCTTGAGTATCCCGTCGCTCTGAATAAAGATGGGCTAGGCATGTGTGTCGCGGGTAGTGACGGGACTTGTGGATCACTCGGCGGCACGAGCCGGGGCCAAACATGCTCGTCTCGTCTGACGTTGCTGAAGTCACGACAACAGGCTAAAAAAGTGGTCACATGCTCATCCAAAGCCAGCCCCGCGAGCGGGTCCTCGCGAACCGAATTTGCGAACCACCTTGCGAACAACTACGAAAGCTCGGCTTCTTGGTGTGGCCATGTTATGAACACGTCCACGACCGGACGCAAGCTCCTGAGCACGGGAATGCGGACATATCTCGACTCGCTCCCGAAGACGTGCTCTATCCAGAAAACACACGAGCAAAAAACGGCAACGGACGTTTGCAACATGTTAAGCAAGTCGCAATACACTAGCTTGAAGACATCCATGAATACATTCCTAGCCGCGAACAAGGGAACGACTTCACAATGCGTAGATCTGACTGTGAATAAACCTACAGGGACAAACAAGGTTGACTTTACGTTTCAATTCGCAAAAGCATGCCTCAGCGGAACACCTACTATCCCCACTGTGAAGCCGGACGTGACGCCGGACGTAAAACCGGACGTAAAACCGGACGTAAAGCCGGACGTAAAGCCGGACGTAAAGCCGGACATTATATATGATCCGACACCCATTGGGTCCAAGGCTGGGCGCGGGGGTTGCGTCGCTGGTTCATACATAGGGAGCGACGGCTACTGCATGCAAACATGCCAAGACTATCTCGGCATTTCCGCGTCTAACATTCCTCACGACAATTCATACATGTGTGATTACAAAAAGGTAAAAGACTCGAAGAAAACAGACAAGCCCGGCAAGACATTTAGTAATAAAACATTCCCAACGTGGGCAATATATGTATCTGTCGGAGCAGGCATGCTTTTGCTTCTCGCAATTTTTTATTACGCATTCGGACGACGCACAACTCGCGCAGTTCAACGCCCGATGGCGGTTGAAATGAGCATATTCAGAACCGGTCGCGGCACCAACCCTATGCTCGGCTACATTCCACCAACACACACACAATGGCATCCACAGCACAACACGTTCAATGGTTAAGTTAATTAGCACATGCGTATGATCTTACGCACAGGTGCGATCAACAGCGTGTCTCCCTCCGGGGAATCCTTTATCATCTCCTCGAAGCCATACCTCTGGTACATGTTACTCAATCCGCTGCGACTGTACGAAGCAGTGCTCCCGTCCGCGCGAAGTTGGTCCCAGTACGCTTTAATGTCGCCTCCGCGAACAAAAATATTTTTATCGATTTTGTTTTTGTATACACCACCAACCCCAAACGACCGCCTAAACCATTCGCATAGATAATACCGACACGTGCCGCCCGGAGCATTTGTCGGAGACCATCTCTTTGTATCTGGATAGTACTGCTTGTTTGCGTAGTAATAAAGCTCAAAATTATAACATGAACCACGATGGCCGCGATCAACCGACAACAAACTCGTGTCCATGCCAAGACTAGATGCATAGTCATCTACGCATTTACCATTGGGGAAATACCGAATCACGATGTAGCAGTTCGCTGACGTGTTCAGAGTGTGCTCTCTGTACCGCAGCGGACCCGGGCCGCGTCGTGTGCCCCGACCGCGCACATCAACGCCACGCAAGAACACCTGGAACTCCTTTCGGTCATTCGCAAAAGTGACCGCCGCGCTCGGCGGGGGTCGCCTCGATTTGGATTTTTTCGATTTCGTCTCGGTGCGCGTGCGAGATCGAGATCGTGGTCGCTTTTTCGATTTCGATTTAAGTTTGGGAAGTTCAACACTGCTCCCGATTCCCCGCCGACGGGACCTCCGTCGGCGAGAGCGTGACCGACGGCGTGATCTAAGACGCGATCTACTACGTGAGCGTCGGCGCGATTTACGGCGAGACATTTACTTATATATATATATAAATTAAATTTCAACATTCTGCAACTGTGTGCGGAAAATTTCAATCGCTTCGTTAAGCGCCTGTTCGCGCAACAGCATGAATGGTTCGTGCTCGCCATCCACAAAGTGCGGCTCCGCGTCCTCATTCTCAAAGTCGAACGCCCACAACCGGCTCTCGTACGAGTGCTTCTTGGCCACCTCGACCCACTTCTTGTCTGGCGGATTCTCCCGAGCCCATTTATTCAGCTGTACGCGCTTATGTACGAGCTCCGGTGTGATGATATCCGGCGGGTACTCTGCGCGCACGTCTGTGTCCGGCTGACCAACGAACAGAAACGGCTCCGCGGTCTCCACCTTGAATGGCGCCTCCACCTTGGTAACGAGAAAGGACGCCCTATCGAGAAGGAAGTGGATCTTGCGGCTCAGGCTCTTGGAACGAACGCGATGAATGTCAATCCAAGAGAGCGGCTCGGCGGCGCTGACAACCTCTCCGGCCAATATTGGAATCAAGAAGAACGCGGACCCATGGTGCATCTGAGGCTCCGTCTCACCGATCAACCTATGCACCAGCGTGCGGTCCTCATCGCTCAGCATGCCCTCGGTCTCCTCGTCGAACTCGCGCGTCGCCGTCTCGCCGATGTGGGCGTCCCTGTACGCTACTTTGCCTCCGGGAAGCGCATATTTCTTCTTCTCGATCAGGGAAAGGATCTTGGACTTGGTGAAAAGCACGACAAAAGCGGACTTGGCGCCGGTGTACTTGCGGTGGTCGATAACATCGCCGAGAGTACGCACAGGAAAAGGCGGGGGCGACTCGGGAGCGGGCTCGTTGACAGAGAGGCGGCGCGCCCTTCTAGACAAATCGGGCATTCCCAATCCTATCACCTCTATTGGTTTGTTCGGCATGATCGTCTTTGCCACGGGGTTCGACACCGTCGGCGCTGGTGCGGTAGGCGGGGCCAGGGAGCTCTTGGCGCAGTCCACGTGATAATATCGACCCTCGTGCTTGACGCGCTCGTGAGTCGACAGAACATTTTCGTTACAGCAGGGGCAGCGCCCCTTGATCTTGGGCTTGCGCTTGCTCTTCGTCTTCTTGCTGCTCGTCATTGGAATGTTCGAGATGGATGAAGAGAGGCGCGTGTGTGTCTAGAGGCTGCTGGGGTGCTTCGTGATGGCGGTAGTGCTCGCGGAGGATGCAGAGGAGGATAAGGAGGAGCACGGAGATGGTAAGGGCCAGGATAGCAACTGCGGTGTCCCTGCACATAAGAAAATTTCTGTAGACTGTCTACTGTGGACAAAGCTGTTGAGCGGGAAAATTTCCCTCTAACAATTTTGCGCCAAATATGCCAAGCTCCGCGGCGAGGCCAAAAGGTTTCCCGCGTGCCTCTAGACTGTCCGCTGTGGGCAAAATCGGACTTTTGCTTGCGTTGACAAAATGGTCTGGGAAGCCAAGTTTAATGACGTGGTAAAGCAGATCAAGTACAGAACAAAAATGGCGTTTTTCGCTACGCCCGCAAAGGGCTTCCACCTTCGCGCGTAAAGGCAGGAAAAAATTTTCCCTCTAAAAAATAGTCTACTGTGGACCATTATTGAAAAAATGCGTACCATGATGCAATGGGAGATCGATGAAGCCCCGCCGCCCGACTCGGAACACGCCGCGCGCGTCGAGCCGTCAAAGAACCTCGTCCTCAAGACCGCGAACGGGTTAGACCCCTATTCAAAGGAGTACCAAATGCTTTTCGATGACCTCTGGGCCATCGAGGAGGACTTTATCGAGCGCGATGAATTGCTCAAGCAAGAGATGGATCCACGTGTACGCAAGCTGTTGCTCCGCACCTCCTGCGTCGCCCAGCGCACTCCCGAGTGGTTTCGGCAGCGTGCAGGTAAGCTCACTGGTAGTGTCATCGCCGCCGCAATCGGCCAAGATAAATACAAATCTCGAGCCAAGCTCATGCGCGAGAAGCTCGGCGAGGAGCCACGCTTTGAGGGTAACGTTTGTACGCAACGCGGGATTCAACTGGAGCCTCACGCCGCTGTTGCATATCAGCGCAAGACTGGGTTGAAGCTGATCCCGTTCGATCTAGGGCTCATGCCTCATCTGCAGCATGACGAAATTGCGGGATCGTGCGATGGCGTCACCTTTTGCGGGATTTTAATTGAGATAAAATGCCCGTGGAGGAGGCCTATTATCGAAGGAAAAGTGCCTTCGAACTATCTACCCCAGATCCAAAGCCTCCTGGAGATCCACGAGCTAGAGATGGCTCATTTTGTCGACTATCGCCCCGCCGAAAATGGTCTCCCCGAGCTTTGCGCTGTAACCGAGGTGAAAAGGGATAGGGCTTGGTTCAAGCGTAATTTCCCTCTCATGCGCTCGTTCGTGCACGAGATGCGCGCAAAGCTCAAGTACAAGAAGGAGAACCCTCCGCGCGTTCTGCAGCTCGATATCTGGGGAAACGAGCCCAAACCCAAGCCCAAGCGCAAGCGCAAACGGTCGCCCACGAAGGCCGAGAAGGTGGTGGGCTATCCTTTCATTATGTGATTCCGCGTCGAAACTAGGTGTTGGAAAATAGAATTAGTAATAAAAGCAAAATGAAGAAAATGTTGCTGTTCATGGCGTTGGGCCTCATTGCATTGTATTTGTATTATCAACCGATTCCTTTGTTTTCAACAGATCATGCTTTCAAAAGTGTTCAGCAAATCTGTGAGTTGAACGACAGCGATCCTCGCGTATATACTTCATTTAAAAACGTCACGCGCAATCATTTGCTGTTTCTGTTGCGAGGCATCTACATCTCGCAGCTGGCCAAGTACTCTGCAATGCTAGCGTCATATCCTCTTCAGCTGTATCCAGTGAGTGGGGGGCATTGGGGCAAACACGAAGATACATTGTTCATTTACTTGCGCGCTAGCCATACGTCACATGATTTTGTGAACGATATTTGCCTCACAACGAGCGCCGCAGCAGTGGGGAGGGTGTATAATACGCCGTTGCGACTGGCTCGGCGTTTGATGGCGGACATCAAGGAGAAGCTAGTGGGTGTGAATCGAGTTGTGTTCACGGGCATGTCGCTGGGGGCTAGTGTGGCTGCGATTGCGGCGGAGTTGGTTGCAAACGATAGCGAGTTTGATGTAGATGTGCAGTTGGTGTGCTTTGCGCCCTATTGTATCGGCGACAAAAAGTACAATTCATATGTACGAAAATCCGTAAACAGTTCGTGGATTATTAAAAACGTGTGTGATGTAGTGACAAACGCGTTTGCGAATCGAGTTGGCAACTCGATTTTGTTTGATTTTGAGTGCGAGGATCGGTCGAGCAATCATTGTAATCTTGTGAGCATGTTGAATTTTATTGACGTGAACGAGCTGATCACTGACAAGGCATTCTATTTTTCAGACGAGAATCCTTTAGAGGATGAAGAGCCGGGCAAGGTGGTTGCGGTGGAGGGCAACGCGATCGATCCTGTGACCGGTGATGAGGCGCATGGAGATTTTTCTGCTTAGATTAGTAGTAACAACATTGACGATGTGCAGTAGTGTTGCGAGGAGGCGTCCTCTTGCAGAACTTGAGGGTACACTCGCGATAGCAAACGCCGAGGTGCCGGCCATCATACGCCAGAGAAGGAGGCGGCGCGTGCTTATCTTGCTTCGACTTCTTCGGGCTGTGCACTCTGCTCGTAATCCCCAGCGCGAAGTCGCGGGCGGGAGAACAGGGATTTTGGCCTAGATAATTGTGGGGAGCACGGAGGAGAGGCACAAGCTCGCATGGCTCGCTCGCGAGCTTCTGAGTCGACGAGGAGGGTGAGAAATGTCTTAATGGCTGAGTGTCGATTACTGGCCGGAGTGGTGGGAAGGGAGGGGAGAGGGCGGTCGAAGGAGAGTTTCCTTTTTTGACCTGTGCATGGAATTGGGTTGGTGTGGAATTGGGTTGGTGTGTGTTTGTTGTGTGATTATTTTACCTCACCGACATGCGCATCGAGGTCCCGCTTCGCGATGTGGGTCTTGATAGCGGCCTGGATTGCGACGAGCGCGTCTTCCTTATTCTTTGCTTCGCGCTCGTTGTCCTTTTCGCGAGACTCGAAAGATCGCAACTCCTCGAGGCGTAGCACGAGGTCGTAGTCCTCCACAATCTCGGGAGATTGGGACAAGTTGCTTGTAGGGAGCTTGGCGTCTGTGGGTGGAATGATGACCCACGACGGGCTGTCCGCGCTCATGTTTGCTTTGACTGGTGGCAGAAAAAATGTTGTAGGCTGTCCACAGTGGAGCATAAATGGTGGGAAAAAAAGCGGGAAAATAATGGTTGTTATTGTAAAAATGAAACCTCGGTCCTGTTCCCGTTCTCGGCGTCGCTCCCGTTCTCGGCGTCGCTCCCGTTCTCGGCGTCGCTCCCGTTCTCGGCGTCGCTCCCGTTCTCGGCGTCGCTCCCGTTCTCGGC
>Ga0222719_10000191_pt1 | contig 60465 bp, 53 predicted proteins | sample C33_34DmetaG_FD_165039 | JGI IMG/M metagenome (GOLD analysis project Ga0222719, IMG submission 165039) | Estuarine water microbial communities from San Francisco Bay, California, United States - C33_34D | ecosystem: Environmental > Aquatic > Marine > Unclassified | place: USA: California...
CCAAACTTTAAAGGTAACAAGATATTTTCTTACTCTACAGGAGAAGGATCTGTTGATATAGAACTAGGATTTCCTTTAAATTACAGATCTATTGAAAATGTTGGAGATATTACATTTACATTTAACTTATTAAATGACACATATCAGTATCAAGATGATAGTTTTGTTTTTGACATTAATAGTGATATCTGTTTTGTTAAGCAATATAACGAAAGAGAAGAATTTATTTACAAAAATGGTTGGACCAAGGCCTTAGAGAAAAGTACTCAGCGAGTAATATACCAAACTGTAGTAGATAGTACAGTAAACGATTTTGAAGTTATCGTTTATGATAAACCTTTGACTATAAATGATGTGGAAATTAATATTTCGGTCAACGGTAGTGTTAATCTTGATTGGCAATTGATAGAACAGAACAATACAGTATATATTAGATTTGATAAAAGTTTAAATGAAGGCGACAATCTTGTAATAAAAAGTAAATCTCAAAAGCCAAAGAATAAAAATGGTTATTATGCTATTCCTAATAGTTTAGAAAAAAATCCTTTGAATAATAACATAAATCAATTTACTCTAGGCGAAGTAAATGATCATGTTACAAGTATTATTGAAGAACTGGAAAATTTTGAAGGAACAAATCCAGGAATAAACAATTTACGAGATTTAGGAAATATTTCTAAATACGGTCAAAAATTTGTACAGCATACTGACTTGTCTCCTCTTTCTATGTACTTGTTAACTAATAAACAATTCAACATAATCGATGCTATAGATTTTGCAGGGCAAGAGTACGAAAAATTTAAACGTCAATTTATTCAATTTTCAGAAACTTTAGGATTTGATGGTGAGCCTCGACAGCATGTAGACACTATACTTAATGAAATGTTTAAAACAAAACGTAAGTCAGATCCTTTCTATTTTTCGGATATGGTTCCGTTTGGTGGTGCTAAAGAAATTCAGCATATAGTTTATAATCCAAATGAAAAATTCTATGCAATGAGTGAAATATATTCTAATGACAGTTTAACACAAAAAGCAGTATTAGTATATTTAAACAATACTCAATTATTATATTCTAAGGAATATGTATTTAATGATCAAGGATTTGTAGAAGTATTAGTTGAATTAAACAATGACGACATTATTACTATTTACGAATACGAAAATACAGACGGAAATTATATTCCTCCTACACCATCTAAATTAGGTATATTTCCTAAGTTTATTCCTGAATTATATATAGATAATAGCTATCTAGATCCGCAAACAGTAATCAAAGGACATGACGGAAGTAAACTAGTTGCATACGGTGATTATAGAGATGCACTAATATTAGAACTTGAAAAAAGAATATACAATAATATTAAACAGGATTATAATAAAGACATTTTTGATATCTTTGATTACTTACCAAGTGAGTACAGGAAAACTGACTACACATTAGCAGATATAGACAGTCCTTTAATTAGCGACTTTATTTCATGGTTAACACTTGTAGCAAGTAACGATTATTTGTTAAGTACAGATTATACTACTTCTAAATATTACGAAAAGGGTAGATCGTTTACATACAATTATGGCTTTATGAGTTCACCAACAGGAAAACCATTACCTGGTTGGTGGAGAAGAGTTTACGAGTTTGCTTTTGATACGCCTACACCCCACTTAACACCTTGGGAAATGCTAGGATACAAAATACAACCAAAATGGTGGACACAAGTTTACGGTCCTGCACCATACACTAAAGAAAATTTAATACTTTGGGAAGATTTACAAAACGGTATTCACCGTATTCCGGGTCAAGTTCCTACAGTAGATATAAAGTTTAAACGTCCAAATCTACTTAATAATATTCCTGTAGATTCAGTAGGTCAACTTTTGAGCCCATTAGATAGTAGTTTTGCAAAAGAATATGTTGAATCATTAGCTAGAAATCCTTTCAAATTTGGTGATGCAGCTCCGGCTGAAAATGCATGGCGCAACAGCAGTGCCTATAATTTTGCTTTCTTAAAAACAATTATTATTAATAATCCTATGGGGACTATTGCTAAACTATTTGATGTAAGTCGTATGCAGAGAGACAATGCAGGTAATTTAATTTACACACCTACGCAAAAAAGAATTAAATTAAAAGACATTGTTTTCCCTAACACAGCAAACGACGATGATAGAGTTACAACTAGCGGTTTAATAAACTATATTACAAACTATGTAATAAGTTCTCAAGATAAGGTTTACGATAAGCTAAAATTAAATATCAGAAGTTTAAACATAAACATTGGTTCTAAACTAGCTGGATTTAGTAATAAAGCAAAATTTAAGTTAATTCTAGACAGTCGTACTCCTTATAATCAGGGAAATGTTTTCATACCAGATGAAAATTATAATTTATTTGTAAACACAAGTAAACCTATAGATTTAATTTCATATAGCGGTATATTAATTGAAAAACAACCAGAAGGATTTATAATTTCAGGTTATGATAACGATAATCCTGTGTTTGTATCAAATCAGTATATACAACAAAACAGTGATAGATTAATTAATGTTGGTGGCATTACAGAACCATACAGAGATTTTGTTGTATCTGAAAGATATACTGAAGGTGACGTAGTTAGGAATCAAGGCAAGTTCTACATAGCTAAATCTACCTTTACAGCAAATAGTTTTGATAAAGAAAAATGGCAAATTCTTCCATCGTTACCTACTAAAGGTGGCGTAGAAGCTATTGCCAGATCTAAATTTGATTCTAATATACAAAACATAGTGCCTTATGGAACACTATTTGAAAACATACAAGATGTGGTGGACTTTATATTAGGATATTCGGACTATTTAAAGAATCAGGGATTTGTATTTGACTACTTTAATAAAGATAAGAATTTAATTGAAAACTGGATTTCTAGTGTAAAGGAATTCATGTTCTGGACCACAGAGAATTGGGCTGCAGGATCAGTAATTACAATTAGTCCCAGTGCAAACCAATTAAAGTTAAAAACTGAATATTCGGTTGTTGATGACATTTTTGATATTTACAGCGGAAATACAATTTACAGTCAAGATGGTAGACAAATTAAACAGTCTAATTTATCAATTGATAGAAGCGAAGCTAATACCTTTGTTATAAAAAGTAGAGATGATAATATAGGAATTTATCATATAAATTTACCTATTGTTCAAACAGAACATGTTTTGGTATTAGACAATCAAACAGTATTTAGAGATGTTATCTATGATCAAGAACCAGGATATAGACAAGAAAGAATTAGAGTATTAGGATACAAGTCTGACGATTGGTCCGGCAGTTTAAATATTCCAGGGTTTATTTACGATCCGGCACAAACAGTAGAATGGGAGCAGTATACTGATTATAATATAGGTTCTCTTATACAATATAAAGAATTCTACTATGTTGCAAAAACTGAAGTTACAGGTAAAGAACTATTTGATCAAAGTGATTGGCAGCGGCTTACCGAAAAACCAGAGCCAACTTTATACACTAATTTTGATTATAGAATTAATCAGTTTGCAGATTTCTATGACTTAGATAGTGATAACTTTGACGCTGCACAACAAAAATTAGCACAGCATTTGATAGGATATCAAAAGCGTCAGTATTTACAAAATATCGTAAATGATGATGTAAGCCAATTTAAATTCTATCAGGGTATGATTCAAGAAAAGGGCAGTGCAAATAGTTTAACGAAACTATTTGATGCACTTGCTAGTGCAAATAAAGATAGTTTAGAATTCTTTGAAGAATGGGCAATACGCACAGGACAATACGGAGCAAGTCGAGGATTTGAAGAAGTTGAATTTGTGTTAAACGAAAAAGATATAAGACTAAGTCCTCAGCCAGTTGAACTTGTTAACACAAGACAAGTTGGTACAACAGACTTAGTTATTAGACAACTTCCGGCCGATGTATATCTAAAACCAGAAGAATATAATCATACACCGTTCCCTACAGATACGTACAAAAATATTACAGAATATGTACCAACAGCCGGATATGTTAGACCCCAAGACGTAACATTTAGTGTGTTAGATAAAGATGAAATTGTAGGTTTAGATATTACACAAATAGAATCTAATGAATATCTTTGGATTGGTATCGGTGATCCAACTTGGAGTGTAGAAAAACATGTACAAGCAGGAATACAAATTATAGCAATTGAGTCTAGTATAGTAGAAGGCGGAACAGTTGATTTAATACTTGATGCACCTATTTCTAATGTGGTGTTTAAAAATGATATTATTGGTATTAATGATATAGACGAAAATACTAATGGCTTCTACAAAGTCACAGATGCAGTGTTGAATAGGATAACAATTAATGACCCTGCTATTGGTACGTTACAACAAGCAAACGGATATTTGTCTTTATTTAGAAATAATAGACTGCCAGATTTGAATCATGCAAATTTACAAGCGGAAAAAAATATTGACGATGGCGAAATATTATGGGTTGACGACGATAATCAAGAAAATTGGACAGTCATACAAAATAATCAGCAGTACAACTTATTGCAGAGATTACAAAATCCTAATTTGTTAGATGATAGTTCTCAACCGTTTGATGAGTTTGGTGCAAGTATAGCAGTAAATTCTGATAACACTGTAATGGTGGTAGGAAGTCCTAAACTAGAAAATGGTGTAGTTCAAGTCTTTACTAGAGCAACAAACCAAAACAATATGGTATTCAAACAAACACTAGGACCGCCAGGATCAGTGAAAGGTTTAGGCTATGACGGATCTACTTTAATTAACACAGATGAAAAATTTGGAACTGTTGTTGAAATGAGCCCAGACGGAATTTATATGGCTGTAGGAAGTCCGTATGCAACAAATATATCTAGTGAATATAGAGGAAATTTTGATGACAGCGTACCTTACTCTGCAAATGAAATTGTAAAGTTTCAAGAAAGTTATTGGAAAGCAAGATTTGATATCCAAGCAGGCGCAACAGGCGGCGCCCCTTATCTGACTAACACTTCATTCGCACAGTTTGCAGAAGAAGTTGATAGTACCCAAATTAATTTGCTTAATTTAGGCAATTACAGAATGGGAGATACTATAGTAGACCATATGCTTGTAAGAGCACCTACACAAATGTTTAATGCAAGTAGTATTGGTGATACTGTTGTATTAAAATGGAATGAATACACTGGAGCAAATACAGGATCATATACGTTACAAAGTAGGGTTCCGTTCAACGGGCTGTTTAACGAAATAAGCACTTCATTCTTGACAGGTAGTCATACTATACTTAGAAAAGTAGATCATGTATTCTATGTAGACAGTGCAATTAATATTCCTATTATAGGCGAAACTGTAAGCACAACAGATGCAAGTAGTAAAGTTGTGTATGTAGCAACAGACAATGCTAGATGTATAATTTATACTGAAGGAACAAACGGTCAGTTTGCATCAAGCGGTGAATTACTAGTAAACGGTACAACAGTTGTAGGAGATTATTTAGAAGATTTCCAAAATGTAAGCGATAAATTTAGTGGTTACTGGATGATAGGAACTGCTCAGTATAACAATTCTCCAGGCGATTCATCAGACATTTACTATGATGCCGGAAACGGACTAGTGTATCAAGATCTTATACCAGCAAGTGAAAATAGAGCACCTTATGAATATTATAATGTAGCAGATAATATTGTTGATATAGGACCTGTAGGAAATATTCTTGATGACGACAAAGATAGAATTAGTAATTTTGGTAATCTAAGTTACCAATCGGCGTTACCCCATACAAGTGTGCCACTTGGAATATTTGAAAGTAATTTATGGTTCTTTAAAGCACCAACAGGATTTACTGACAAATATAATGTAGGTGCAGATTTCTATTTCTATGCCTTACCGGAGTCATTATATAATAATAATGATCCAGAAAGTGTACCTCCTTATGCAACAAATATAACAGATGATATATCATATCTAAATAAGCGGCATGAAATATACGATATATGGGATGGTTATATAGAAATTGAAGTAAGCGGAAATCAAAACCCTAGACCAAATGGAACACCGTATCATTTAATAGATAGACTTAACTTAGACGGACAAAATAATCCTATATACGACTTTGCACTGCCGGGTAGTAATTTAGATCCTGTGCAATTTTGGATCAGGGGAAGTCAAGGCGGTGTGGGTAGAGTAGTTTGGTATCAAAGTGATGGTAATAGGGCTAGAATCTATCTAAAAGATATTAGAGGTGATTGGACAGCAGGTAATATTGGATCACAAGCAACTATCGAAAGATTTAGACCAGGCTTAGATGTAACTAGGCCGGAGCACAACTTCTTTCCTTCTAAAGTTGATTTAAGTAGTTCAGGCGGTGCTAGAATTGCTGGAGACATTGGACCAGGTGGCGGAGTAAGTGATTACGATAGCGAACCTACAGGAGGACTAAACTTTGACCCTGTGGCCTTAGTAGACGGAGATGATAATGCTGAGACTAGAGTTTATGGTAGCATTACAAAGGTAGCAGTCGGAAATAGGAATAACGATGTAGGTAAAATTGTTGTTTCTCGAAGAACAGACGAAGATTTAAGCACAATTAGTACATGGCCAGTAGTAAAGCCAGCTACCGGTTTAGATGTTACAGTTCAAGAACTAAAAGACATTGAGTATTGGGTGTACATTGCACAAGATAGGATAGGAGCAATCAAAGTACCTCAGTATCCTACTAGTTCAAATTTGTCATGGGAACAAGTTTACAATCTAAAGGCAAACCAAACAGGACAATTAAGCGGACTAACTAACCAAGGTATAGTACACATTTATAGGAGAAATAGATCCGGCACTTATAGTCATTTGTATAGTTTCATTTCTGAGAAATTAGAAAATAACATTTATTTCGGATCAAAAATTAAAATCATTCAATATGATGATACCTATTACATGTTTGTTAGCGCCAAAGGTACAGGTAATGCAGGAATATCACAGTCTGGAACAGGCTTTATACAGATGTATAAGTTTGGTACATATACATCTCAAGGACAAGAAATAAGTGAATTTATTGTTGACCAAGATCCGTTATTTAGAGGTGTTTGGAGTTCAATAACAAACTATAATGATAATGAAATTGTACTGTTTAGAGAAGAATCAGGTACTTATATTGAACAAGGATATGTTGAAGACGGTTATATTTCTTCTATTGTGAATGAAGGTGGATATGTAAACAGAGGATACGTTGCAGAAGGTTACAGTGTTTATGTAGAAGATTTCTTCAACCAACTATACGAAGCAAGAACTAATCTTGCACCGGCACCTGTGTTTAATCCTGATGATTGGGCTGTAATTACAGGCATAAAAGAATACAATTCAATTTTGCCAAACAGAATAGGACAATATATAAATGATAAAGTTTTCTATGACGAATTAAATTATCTTGTTGAATATGCAAGAGATTTTGATGTTAATGAAAACGGTCATGTGCTAGTGGTTAGTAGTGTATTAAGTGGTACTAATAATTCACCTAAGTCGGCCGTACTGGTATACAGATTAAACAGAGGTCACTACGAATTATCCCAAACAATTTTTGCTCCTAACAGTAATTTAGTTGATTTTGGTAGTAACGTAAGTATTAATAAAGACGGAAAAATACTAACAATTAGTGAGCCATTTAATGACGAAGATGCACTAGACCAAGGTAAAGTTTATGTTTATACACAACAGCACGTTAACGGACAAGCTCAATTTGTTCAAAGCCAAGTGCTCAAAGGCGCTGTAAATGAAGCTGCTGAAATGTTTGGATATAGAACACAATTTAGTGAAAATCAATTAGCAGTTACAAGTAGACTCGGCAATATTAAACAAGTCACAACGTTTGACAGCAAGCAAACAACATTTGATAATTTGTTTACAACTTTCCAAAACACTTCGTTTAACACTGGTGCTGTAAGTCTTTATGAAAATATTAATGATACGCTAGTATACGCAGGACAATTTAACTATGATAGTGATGAAGAAACATTATCAAAAATATTGTTCTTTGGCGAGAATATGAAGTTATCAGATAACCATCTGTATGTAGGACTTCCGACTATAACTACCGATGCTTATGAAGGATTAGTAATAGACTTTTCTAAACCAAAAGATAGTAACACATGGTCTATACTAAGACAACCTGTAGATAGAGTTAACCTAGAAAAAATTAAAGGAGCATATCTATATGATACAAAGTCTAATCAACTACTTGCAAATCTTGACTACATTGATCCTGTACAAGGAAAAGTTGCAGGAATAGCAGAACAAGAGTTATCATATAAAACTTACTACGATCCTGCTCTTTACAATATAAGCAATAATACTGATGTAGTAATAGACACATCTGATATATGGGATGAAAGATATGTAGGGCAATTATGGTGGGATTTAAGCACAGTAAGATTTATTTCTACGTATCAAGGCGATATTACTTTCCAAACTAATAACTTCAATAGCCTATTCCCAGGAACTGATATTGACATTTATGAATGGATAGAATCAGAATATATTCCTAGTGTAAGAGACGAATTAGCACTTACTATAGAAGGAGAAATTGAAGGGATAACAGGACAATCTAAATATGGAGATAGTTCTTATGTTCAGGCGCAAAAGTTTGATAAAAGATCTAGAACTTTTGTTAATAGATATTATTATTGGGTCAAAGCACCCACTACAGTACCTAATGTAGAATTTAGATCTCTCAGTGCATTCAATGTACAAAATTTGATAAAAGATCCAGTTGGACAAGGTTATAAATTTGTTGCTCTCCTTGCAAATAACAGATTTGCATTAGCAAACTGTCAGGATTTAATTACTACTGACACATGTTCTGTCAACATACAATATTATACTATAGAAAACAAAAATCAAAATATACACAATCAATATCAGTTAATTACAGATGGTTTATCATCTAGCACACCTAATAATACGTTGTTTGCAAAATGGACTGATAGTTTAGTAGGCTATGATAAATTCTTTAGACCAGTTCCTGATCCTGATATTAGTCCTAAGATTAGATACGGAATAGAAAACAAGCCACGTCAAAGTATGTTTGTTAACAGGTTCGAAGCGTTAAAACAAGTTGTTGAAAGAAGCAATGAAGTTTTTGCTAACAATATTATGGTTGATGATTTTGATTTATCACCATTGTTTGATAGAGATGCAGAGCCAGCACCTTCAGAAAGAAGATATGATGCTATTGTTGATACTGACGTTGAATTAGACTTTGTAGGCGTAGCAAATGTTAAACAAGCAATATTAACACCAGTTATTGAAAATGGAAAAATTATTGATGTAATAATCACAGACCCTGGTAGAGGTTACATAGATATTACATACGACCAAACTTCGGGAAATCCAAGACAAGGACCAAGCTATACTATCACCGGTACTGGAACCGGAGCAGTAATAGAAATTACTTTAGACAATTTAGGTAAAATAAACTTAGTCCAAGTTATTAATAGCGGAGAAAGATATGAGGCTGATACAGTCATAACTGTGCGTCCGTTTAGTGTGCTTGTACGAGCAGATAGTTTTGTAAACGGAAGATGGGCAATTTATACAAGAGCTGAAGGATTATGGAACAGAGTCAAAACACAAGACTATGATGTCACAAATTATTGGCAGTATATTGATTATTATGCAGATGGTTATAATAAATTTACTGAAATCGATTACACTATTAATCAAAGTTATCAACTAAATGGATTAAATGATTCAATTGGGGATGTTGTAAAGGTTGAATCTGTAGGAGGCGGTAGTTGGTTACTATTAGAAAAGATAGCAGAAGAAAATAATGTTGATTACACTATAAATTATAAAACTATAGGTAAAGGTAACGGAACAATAAAACTACTTCCTACATTGTATGATATTTCTCAAAGTGTAGCAGGTTTTGACACAGTAAGTTACGATACACAATTTTTTGATAATCAACCTGTAATTGAAACAAGGGTTATACTAGAAACTATAAAAAATAATTTGTTTGTTGATAATTTGGCGATAGAATTCAATCAACTATTTTTTGCTACTGTAAGATATGTGTTGTCTGAACAAAATTTTGTAGACTGGATTTTCAAAACTAGCTTTGTAAGAGCAAAACATAATGTAGGAGAATTATCTCAACGTAAAACATTTAAAAATGATAGTTTACCTAGTTATCAAGATTACATAGATGAAGTAAAACCTTATAAGTCAAAAATTAGAGAATACATTAGTTCTTATGAAAAACAAGAAACTACAGAATCGGTAGTTACTGATTTTGATTTATTTCCAGAGTATGACAGTAGTACAAGAAAAATATTACCTGAATCTATAAGAATTAGTGGCAACGAAATTACAGGAGCTAGTAGAAGCACAACTCTTTATCCTAAACGCCATTGGGTAGAAAATTTCAAATATGAAGTAAGTAAAGTTAATGTTAAAAATCCTGGTAGTAATTATGTTTTGCCACCCAAAATTACACTAGTTGGCGGAGGTGGCACCGGAGCAACAGCTAGAGCATTGTTGTCAGGAGGTAAAGTATCTGCAATAATAGTTGTCAATCCTGGAAGAGGATACACGTCTGCACCTGAAGTAATAATAGAAGGTAGTATTAAGGAAGACGGATCACCTGCTACAGCCTTTGCCGAACTTAAAAATACAAAAGTCAGAGGCACACATGTAACTGTGAAGTTTGACAGACTCAAAGGGCAATACGAAGTACTTGATGCAAATGAAATAGAAACATTTGTAGGCACAGGATCAAAGTTAATTTATGATGTAAAATGGCCATTTGATTTAACACCTAGTAAAATAAAGGTATTAGTTAATAATGTACCTGCTCTTTCAAGTGAATATACATATGAAAATTTACCAGTAACTAATGCACCATATGAAAAATATCACGGCAGAATAGTATTTGTTAAACCGCCAGAAGATAGAGCAGTAGTAGAAATTAAATATCAAAGAAGTAACGAACTGCTTGATGCAACAGATAGAATAAATCAGTACTATAATCCTACAAGCGGTATGCTAGGAAAAGAATTAGGTCAACTCATGACCGGCATAGATTACGGCGGCGTTGAAGTAAAGAGTTTTGATTTTGGTACAGGCACAGGTTGGGATAGCGATAGTTGGTATACAAAGACATGGGATACCTATGATACTACTTACGAGGACGAAGTATTCCAACTAGATCCTTCCACTGTAATTCTTGATCTAACAAAACCTTTAGAAGATGGTGTAATTTATAATGTTTATAGAAAAACAGCAAACGATTTACAACCAGTAAGAATTGATGATCCAGGTTGGTTCACTTCAACAGGCGTTTCTAGCTCTAGTGTTTATACAATAGATAGTGAGGATGCACTAATTGCCAACACAAATATTCCTATCAGCAGGACACAGGCAGGAAATCCATTGGCAAATCCAAATGCTCTTATGCCAAGTCTGGTAGGAGATGGAATACAGGATACTTTTGATCTTACACAGTATAATATTCCTGTTGAAGACAATGATGTGATAATAATTAGAAAATCAACAAGTGACGGGTCATTTATTCCTGATCCTGAAAGTTATGATACCCAAATTACCGGAGGTAATTTAGCATATAATACAGCTAAAGGTATAAACGCTGATGAAATCAACATAGACGGCGACGGCTTTGTTACACCTACAACTTCAAAAGGCCCTGAGGAACTTGTGCCTGGACAAGTATTAGATACTTTAGATATACAGGTTTATGATAGAGTTGCAGATGGCGGTTGTGCTATTGACAATAGAAATTATATTGTGGACGGAAACACTAATGTATTTGAGTTTGATACTATTCCTAATACAACAGATGCAGTATTTGTCAAAGTAGAAAATAGTATCTTACCGCCAGATGAATACGATATAAATTTTGCTAACAAAACTATTACATTATTAGTAACTCCTGCTGCAGGATCAAGAGTTAATATAATTGTAATGGGAGTAAATGGTGAACAAATACTAGATATTGATACATTTTCAGGAGACGGAAGTACAAATATTTTCTCAACAAGAGTTACATATGACGAAACATATAGCTACATTGCGAGAGTAAATGGTGAACAAGTAAATTATGTGCTTGCTCCAGACGATAATGGTTTTGCAGCATTTGTATTTGGACAAGCACCAGGTGTCGATACAGTAATCACATTTGGCATTTTCTACAGTGAAAGAAAAGAAGATAATAGTGCAACTACATATAGTGAAGTAGTGAGAGATAAGTTAATAGGTGACGGAAGCTCTGTTTCTTATAAATTTAGTGCAACTCCGTTTACAAGGACTCCTCTAGAACATAACGTTATTGTAATTGTAGACAACCAAATACAAAGAACAGGTTATAACTTTGAAACAACATTAACACAAACCAAAAATTACCAAGTAGAAACATGGCAAGTTATTCCTGGTACTGTTGACACAGCAAATGTGGATGTTTACTTAAATGGAGTATTACTGAAGCCGGCTGTAGAATATAGATGGAATGTTGCGCAAAGTGAAGTTATTTTGTTTGCTGGAACAGGAAATATAGGTGATAAGTTAGAAGTCTTTATACTTAACGATGGTGTTTATTCTATAAATGGTGATGTAATTACTTTTGACAATCCGCCAGCAGATAATAGTGTAATCGAAATTATTCAGTTTAGTGAACATGATGTGTTAAAAATTGAAAGATTAAGTTATCAACTAACTTCAAGAGTACCAAGTTTACAAGAGTCTGTTGCATATTACAAATTAGAACAAGCCATTGGCGGAAAAATTCAATTAAGACAACCTGCACAAAGCGCAAGGTTTGTTTGGCTTTCAGTTAACGGAAAATTACTTATTCCTAGTAGAGATTATTATGTTACTGATGACAAACTACACATTCAGGTTGTAGGCGGATTGTCAGAAAACGATTATATAGATATAATACACTTTACTGAACCACCAATTACAGGCAAGTTTGGTTATAGACAATTTAAAGATATGCTAAACAGAACACACTTTAAACGTTTAGGAGATTCAAATAAGTATTATCTCACCCAACCATTATATCAAAACGACCTTAGAATACATGTTAATGATGCATCTACATTGCCAGAACCTTCTAAAGGAAGTAATATACCTGGTGTAGTGTTTATAAACGGAGAAAGAATAGAGTATTTTGTTAAAGAAGATAATATGCTTAGACAGTTGCGTAGAGGCACTTTAGGAACTGGAATACCAAATGTACATGCTGAAGATAGCGATGTATATGATCAAAGTATTAACCAGACTATTCCTTATAAGGATGAAACACTTACACAAGTATTTACAGTTGTAAATAATGAACAAACATTTACACTTGATTGGACGCCACAATCTAATGATGAATTCGAAGTTTTCTTAGCAGGAAAGAGACTTAGAAAAAATGCTATTGATGCGTATAAATTCCAGTCTTATAATGATGATGGGACTGTGTCTGCTTACTTAGATAGTGATAGTCCAAATGGAGATGTTAGTCTAGAACCTGAATTTACTATTATAGGAAACACATTAACAGTTAACCAGCCTACAAGTGAAGATCAAAAGGTTATAATTATACGCAAGATTGGTAAGTCTTGGACCAAACCTGGAATTTCTTTAAGAAATTCAGATAATGAAATATCAAGATTCTTGCGAGCAGAAGAAGTTGATTTACCTAAATAAATACACTTAGTTAAAGAGAGAAAACATGGATCAGATAAAAGATTTAAACGGCATGCTAATTGAAGGACATATTAAAATACATGATCCTAATTCTGGCAAAGTCTTTATAGATAAACGGAATGCAATTCATTATGAAAATATGAGTATTGCAATGGCTGAAAGTTTAGCTAATGCAGGTCAAGGATTTATATATGAAATGAGTTTTGGAAATGGTGGCACAAATGTTGACCCGACAGGAATTATTACATATTTGACACCTAATTCAACAGGAACAAATGCAAGCCTATATAATGAAACGTTTGTCAAAGTAGTAGATGATAGAAGCGTAAATAACACTGATCCTGTACGCAACAAAATTGAAACTAGACATGTAAACGGTACAAATTATACTGATATATTTGTAACATGTTTGCTAGATTATGGCGAACCAACTGGACAAGATGCATTTGACACAGCAACTAATCCCGATAGCTTATATGTATTTGATGAACTAGGTTTGCGTAGTTATGATCCTACAGGACAAGGAAGATTAATTACCCATGTTATATTCCATCCTGTACAAAAAAGTTTGAATAGATTAATACAGATTGATTATACAGTCCGTGTACAAAGTTTAACCGGGTTCAATGAGGTGTAATAGATGGCATATACAATAAGATACACCGATGAAGCAAATAAAGGAACAATAATTGTAGAAGATAGTACAATTAATGATTCGGATACAAGTTTACAATTACCTGGACGCAACACAACAGCATACGGTACTGTAATTGCAGAAAATTTCTTGCATCTATTAGAAAACTTTGCAAGCACTAGTGCTCCTGATAATCCTACAGAAGGACAACTTTGGTATGATGTATCTCCAGGTGAAAATAAACAATTAAGAATATATGACGGAACAAATTGGGTGTCTGCAGGTAATTTGAAAAAAGGACCTACTGCTCCTAGTGTTTCTCAAAGTATAATTGGAGACTTATGGTCTGATACAAACAACCAGCAATTATATATGTTTACTGGTGGTGCTTGGATTCTAGTTGGTCCGAAATTTTCAGATGGTTTAGAAACAGGTGCTGAAGCAGAGATCCTTACAGGTACAGACGATGTAGATTATGTTTGCCTAGTAGTAAGAGTAAATGCAGAAGCAGTAAGTATAATTTCCAATAGTGAATTTACACCAAAGGCTACCATTCCAGGATTTACATTGGTCAAACCAGGAATAAACCTTTCCACTAGAGATGTGAATGGAGATGGTGCGCCTAAGTTCTTAGGTACAAGTGAAAAAGCCGAAAACTTAATTGTAGGAGCTGAAACAGTTGCTGGAGGAAATTTCTTAAGAGGCGATGCAACAAGCACTTCTAACTTTCCTATAAGAATAAAAAATAATGCAGGATTAACAGTAGGTTCAGGAAGTCAGTTTAAGGTAGGTGTTGAAGGTGATAAAGGAATACTAGATCATGCTGTGAATGGTAGCAGTATGAACATACGAATGAATAATGCAGGTACTACTCAAACTGCAATGACTGTGTTAAGTAACACTAACATAGGAATCGGTAAAGAAAATCCTGCGGTAAAACTAGATGTAAATGGCGATACTAATGTTACTGGATTGTTCCAGGTATTAGATAATACACAATCGATAAGTATTTCTACAGGGTCAGGTACATTTAAGGGCGGTGTCGGAATCGCTAGAGACTTATATGTAGGTGGCGATAGTTATATTGAACAAAATCTACAAACAAATGCAATATTGCCTAGTTTAAATAATACACACGACATTGGAACTCCAACCCGAAAATATGAAAATATATATGCAACAACGTTTGTAGGTAACTTGCAGGGCACAGTTAGTGGTTCTATTAGCGGCAGAGCTGGTAGTGCTGATAAACTAACAACAATAAACACATTTAACATAACAGGCGATGTTGGGTTGACTACAGATCCGGTGCAATTTGATGGATCAGCACAAACAGGCACACAAAAAGTTTTCAACACAGTAATAAATCAAGAATTTGTTAGAACAAAAGGCCCTGTACAAAATTTAAATTTCTCAGACGAAGTATTGATTAGTAGAACAACTACGTCAGCTGGTATACAAACTACAGGATTAAAAAGGGTTACAGTACAAAACTTGTTCAACACTATTCCAAAAACTCCAGTAGGTGCTATAATGATGTATTCTGTACTTAATACCTCTGGCGAAATAGTAGATGATAGTGGCGGCAAATGGCTAATATGTGATGGAAGAGAAGTACTGCAAACAGATTATCCAGAGCTTTTCCTAAAAATAAATTTTGACTTTAAAGATAAAGCTGATATCGAAGGTCCAAGTGGAAGCGATAATGGTAGATTATATTTTGCTTTACCAGATCTCAGAGCAAGATTTCCACTAGGTTTAGCAAATATGCAAGTTACTAGTGCGCTTACAGACACTGTAGATCCTGCAAATGATTCTACTAGAGTGGATAATACCGGCAACAAGGATATAGGTGAAACTGGAGGTTCACCTAATAAGACACTTCAATATACAAATCTACCCGAACACGAACACTATTTACGATCAGAAGGTGGCGACAACTTCTATGCTATTGCACCTAATGCACCTGCAGGCGGTTCTGATACATACAACATTTCTTCTCCGACTGGCGGAAACAATTATAAAGGAATTGTTGAAACAGGAAACATAGTTACACCAAGCGGAGTAACTGTAGGAGATCCATTCGATGTTGTCAATCCATTTATGATACTAAACTTTATTATATACGCAGGAGGAAGTAATTAATGGCATACCAACTTAACAGAACTGATGGAACGCTGTTAGTAGATCTTGTAGATGGAACTATTGATGTAGATTCAACTGACCTTACTCTTGTAGGTAGAAATTATTCTGGATTTGGCGAATTTATAAATGAAAACTTTATCAAGTTATTAGAAAACTTTTCAGGCAGTAGTAATCCTAACTTTCCTTTACGCGGACAATTATGGCATGATACTAATGAAGGCAGATTAAAAATATTTGATGGTGAACAATGGATCCCAGCTGCCGCACCGTTTGTTCAAAATACTCGTCCTAATAATTTAAATTTAGGAGATTTTTGGATCGATGATTACAGAAATCAGCTTTATTTCTATGACGGAAGTGACTTAACTTTAGCAGGACCGATATATAGCACAGTGCAAGGAAAAAGCGGGTTTGAAGTACAAAGTATTAAAGATAACACAGGTAGATCAAAAACTGTGGTATTACTTTATGTTGCAGGAACTATAACAGCCGTTATTGTTAATGAACAATTTGATTTACCACAAGGTGTAAACGTAGGTGGATTAACAGGAACACTAAGAAAAGGAATCAATATTGTAGAAGGTGAAGACTTTCAACTTTACGGTTCAGTAGAAAATGCTAGAAATTTGTTGAATGCACAAGGCGAACAATTAAATCCTACGCAATTTTTGCCGGCAGATAGAAATGGTGTTACTACAGGATCTTTAGGAATACAAAATAATGATGGTTTACTGCTTGGTATTGCAGACAATCTTGAACTTAGTGTTAAGAAGGACCAAGTTGTTGACCAAGTTCAAATAAAGGCAAAAATTGCAAATCAAGATTTATTAATCGGTGCAACAGATGCAGCCGGCGAATATACTGCAATGTTTTGGAACGCACAAAATAGATATTTAGGCGTAGGTACAGCTAGTCCTAATTCTACAGTTGATGTAGCAGGTGATGTTACAATAAGAGGAGACCTTCTTGTACAAGGGCAGAATACATATCTTAATGTAACAACTCTTAGATCACAAGATTTAAATCTTGAACTAGGATTACTTGACGATAGTACAGAAGGCGACGATGTAGCAGTAGACGGTGGCGGTATAATTGTAAGATCGTCACAAGGAAGCAAAGACTGGACTTGGGAAAATTCAACCAAAAGCTGGACATCAAATCAACATGTTAATTTAACAGGAACTAGTAGCCTTAAATTTAATGGTGTAGAAGTATTAACAGGCACCGAACTTAAAGGTGTTACAGTTGCAAATAATTTGAATACAATTGGTACTTTAAACGATCTCACTATTGATAATATAGAGTTAGACGGACAGCGTATTACTACTGGTGCTACATATAATTTACAAATTGATAGCCAAGGCGGAGCAGTTACATTAATCACTCCACAAAAAATATCAAATGTAAGTGATCCTACAACAGCACAAGATGTTGCTACAAAAAATTATGTAGATACTGAGATTATCAGTAGAGACATGTACCTATCTTTGGATATAACAGGTTTAACGACTTTACAAGTTGCTGATGTTCTTCGTGACATTGCGCCTATATTTGATCCTAATTCTGGCATAAGAAGAATAGCAGACGGTGTGTTAATGCGTATACATGCAGTTTCGCAAGCCGGCGCAACAGTAACCGGAATAACATTCCAGAGTGCAAATCCTGCAGATCCAGGATACGTTGACAAAACATTTGCTCAAGTAGCAGCCCATCCAAACTACTTAGCTAGTGAATCAGTAGTACAAGATGTTAATATCAGTGATGCTGAAGGTAGTATTCAATCCACTGTAACAAGATCTACGTTATTCTTTGAAGTAACACCGGGCGGAGGAACTTCAGATTGGGTGCAAAGTACTACACCACAGCCGCCAACTAACTTTTGATAAATAAGTACATACAAGGGGTTATTACACAATGGCATACCAAATAGATAGATATAATAACAGTTTACTCACTGTAGTTGAAGATGGTACTATTGACCAATCGACAGATTTAAAGTTTATAGGAAAAAATTACGCCGGTTATGGCGAGATACAAAATGAAAACTTTTTGTTTTTGTTAGAAAACTTTGCAGGAGCAAAGCAACCACCGAGAGCCATTGCTGGACAGATTTGGTATGACAGTGCAAGTTCAAAAGTAAAGTTCTACGATGGTACACAATTTAGAGTTGCAGGTAGTTCTACAGTATCAAATGCGGCCCCTGCAGGCTTGTCAACTGGTGATTTTTGGTGGGATTCTACTAACCAACAGTTGTATGCCTTTAATGGATCAACTTATGTATTAGTCGGACCGCAAGGAACTGGTGACGGTACTACACAACTTGTAAGTACAACAGTTCGTGATGATGTAGGTAATCAAAAGTCAATTATACAAGCAGTTGTTGACGATGAAGTGATATATGTAATTTCTGCACAAACATTCTACTTAGATCAAACTTTATCTCCTATTCCAGGTTTTGATTATATCAGAGCAGGCTTAACTTTAAAGGATACTTCAAATACAGGAATTACTTCAAGTAATACAAGATTTTTTGGAACTTCATCTGATTCAGACAGACTAGGCGGTTTATTAGCAGCTGATTACATACAGTCAGCTAATCCTACATTCACTAATCAAGTTAAATTTTCAGATTCTGGTATTTCAATTGGTGACTCAAACGATCTAAAGATCTATTTGGATATTAATGAGACTGGAGTAATTAAGAATGAAACAGGGGAAAGCATAGAATTCTATATCAAAGACAACTTGGGTGTAGTACAATTTCCTCTAAGAATGACATATGAATCATTATTACCAGGAATTACTTACTCAGCACCAAACACAGGTGTTGATATTGGATCACCTATTAGAACATTTAGAACAATTTATACAAATTTTGTAGAAGGTGCAGCAAGACGTGCAAATACACTCCAATATGACGGTGTTGATGTTGGAGCAAATTCGGGAAACTATGCTCAGGCATCTATAAACAATACTTTACAAGATGGAAATGGTAACAACATTGCTTCAGTAGCAGTGAGACAAGCCAACGGAACGCTAAATGCTGTAAGGTTCCAGGGTATTTCGACACTTGCTGAGTATGCTGACTTAGCTGAAAAATATACAACAGACAAAGAAGCTCCAATAGGAACTGTAATGTGTGTAAGTATATCCGAAGATCACGAAACTGAACCATGTGATTCTGATAATTATCCTATAGGTATTGTAAGTGAAAACCCAGCATACTTAATGAACTCTGCAGCCGACGGACAAGCCTTAGCATTGAAAGGTAGAGTTCCAGTCAGAACTATAGGTCCTGTGAAAAAAGGTGATAAATTATATGTAGTAGAAGATGGCGTTGTATCTTCTAGTGAACATGGTGAAATGATAGGTATTGCATTAGAATCAAGTTCAGAAATTGACGAAAAATTAGTAGAATGTATTATTACATTATAAGGAAAATTTATTATGGTAGCAACAGGTGATTTAATCCGCAGTCAAAATTATTTGGCTTTAAAGAACACAGTAACTGAATATATGAGCGCCACTCCAGATAACGATGGTACAAAAGGTTACGGCCAAGCAACAGCAAGTTCATCAGACAACTATGTTGTTAACCAGGACTTTATTACTGCTAATGATATTAATCGCTTGTATGCGGATATTGCAAGGATGCGCATACATCAAACTGGTGTTAATTCAGTAAGCCAGCCTGTAGCCGGACTTTATCCTGTTTCTCTAGGAGAGCTTGTTGCGGCTGACACAGGTGACAATATAAATGGTATATCTACTTATGATGCAGACAAAGGTTATAATGACATGTTGTCAGCTCTCAATACTGTTGTATCTGCAGGACAATATCATAAGTTAGATGACTCCCAAGCAGATATTTCAACTAAAGAAAAGACTTACCAGGTTTCTACTTGGAATGGTGCAAAGAGTTGCAGGTTTGATGTTAATTTTGGAACATATGCAAATCGCAGGTATTTCTTTAACGCAGGCGGAGAATTGCGTTTGTTTTTTGAAATGGATTATACCGGAACCCAAAACAAAACAGTACAGTGGAAAGATTTATTAGTAAATGCCATAGGCACACTTACATTTAGAGTCAATGATTGTTCTATTGACGGTAACGGTCTTGCGTCTAGCGGTTATACAACTAGTTTCCAGGCTTTAGGACATACTGATTTTCCTGTAGGCGGTACTAGCTATTCTCAGATACTTAGATTTGATGTTACAGGTACAAGAAGCACTACAAATTACACTGACAATTTTGTTAGAATCCAAGTTTCTAATGGAAACTCCACAGGATCACAACTACGGTTTTTAATTAATTTAGAAGATAAAGCTTCTGAAGGTTATGCAGGAGATGCCAGTCCTACTTCACCCTATGATGAAAATGTATTAAATGACACAAGGGCTTGTATGGGATGGAAAAGACCAGACGGTGACGACTTTACTATATTAGAATATGACGCTCAAGGTGGAACATCACCGATTACATATCCAGGTATCAGTGTTACTGGTATATCGTTTGGAAATGGCTCTGCATTCTAATAAATCACTTGACTCCATATCAAAATGAAAGTATAATAACTACTATATTAGGTAGGTATTATCATGGATCATCGACTAGAAAAAGCTCTTGAATTAGCATCATCATTAAGCATGTTTAATGATCAAAAATGTATATTGCTGAATAAATTCCAAGATCAATGTATATATTACTTTAACGGCGGTAAATTTACTGTAACACAAAGTCTAGTAAATTTTTGCTTCACGCTAACAAGTAATAACCAAACTTCTGCAGTAATAATAGATGACAACAACATTCCTATTAAGATAGAAATTCTTGAAGATTTTTACCAAAATTTATTAAACGTTTATTCTACTGCGACTAATGAATACTATAATGATTATGAACTATTGATCAAAAAAAGATCTAAAGAACGACTTATGGATCTTGATAACAATGAGTAAAGGTGTTGTTGTTTTTGCCTTCAAAAACGAGAAAATAGATTATATATCTCAAGCTGAATTTTTGGCAGAAAGAGTAACAAAATTTCTTGGTTTACCTACTACAATAGTAACAGATGAAAATATCAAAAGTAGTGTTTTTGATAATGTTATATTATTAGAAAAACCGAGCAAGCAAACCAAAAAATTTACAAATTTTGACAAAAGCGAAGATCTTACTTGGTATAACTGCGCACGACACAAAAGCTATGACATAACACCTTATGACAAAACACTAGTATTAGATTCTGATTATGTAATTTCAAACAATTTGCTTATAAATTGTTTCGAAACTGATGATATAATGATGTATTCTAACAATACTTTATTTTTAAATAATCCTAAACCTATGCATAATTATTTTTCAAATACTGGTCCAAAAATGTATTGGGCAACATGTTTGTATTTCACAAAAAATAAACAAGCGGAAATATTTTTTAATTTAGCTAAACATATTTTAGAAAACTATAAATTTTATTCTTTAATATATGACTTTAGTCATTCACCAATACGTAACGATTTTATTTTTTCTATTGCTACGCATATCTTTAATAACTTTACTAACGGATCGTTTGTTAAAGATTGTCCTGGCAAACATTATATATTAGATGCAAATGATCTGTTATTAGACATAAACGATGATACTATAACATACCTTGCCTTTGATAGTTATAATGACCTACATAAACCTATAATATCCAAAGGGCTCAGTGTTCATGTTATGAATAAGTATTCTTTTGATCAGTTCATAGCAGGAGAAAAAAATGGATAGAGGGTTTGTAGTATTAGCACAAAACAATGGTCAAAATGATTACATACATGATGCATTTAATCTTGCTTTAAGTTTACATTGCACACAAAAAAATACCCCTCGAATATCTTTAATTACTAATAATCCAGTTCCTGCTGAATATAGAATTTTATTCGAACATATAATACCTATACCTTACAATGATAGTGCGAAGTATAGTAATTGGAAAATACAAAACCGTTGGAAAATATATCATGCAAGTCCTTATACAAGGACAATAGTATTAGATGCTGACATACTTGCAACAAAAGATTTAGAATATTTATGGAATGATTTTGAAAAATATAATATTTGTTTTTCAACAAATCCTTTAACGTACCGGAATGAAGTTATCAAAAATAATTCTTATAGAACGTGGAATGATAAACTGCCAGACATTTATTCAACTGTGCATTTTTTCAAGAAATCAGACGAAGCAAAAGAATATTACACTTGGTTAGAGTCTGTAATGAAAAATTGGGAAGTATTTTACAAAAAGATTCTTGGTAATGATATTCCTGACAAGTGTAGTGTTGACTTGTCGTCCGCTATAGTAAATAAATTAATAAGTATAGGCGATGAATATGTATATCATAAACCTTGTTTTGTACACATGAAGCACAAAGTCTTAGGCATAAACATAGTAAATCAAATTAAATGGACACAACAAATTCCATTATATCTAACAGACAATTTAGAACTGTATGCAGCTAATTATAAACAAAACCATCTTTTTCACTACGCCGATAGTGATATAATTAGCAAAAGAATTACAGATACATATAGAAAATATTTAGGAGTTTAACATTATGTTTCTTTACTATAATAAATCCTCAGGAGAAGTATTAGGCGTATCTAATAAACAGAAAGATACAGACCACGAAGTCTTACAAATTAACAATGCTTATCTAAAGAAATTTGACACAAAAAATTTACAAAAATATTATGTATATTACAATGATAAATTAAATTCTTATGATATAGCCGAAAAGGTGACAAAAGTATCCTATCTGGATATTGCAAATAAGGTTCATATACTAGAAGAAAATCCTGATGCAGATGTACTAGTAATAGTTGATACAAAACACAAAAAAATAAGTTGTAAACCAAATAATGGCTTCAAAGAAAAAATAGAAAAAAACATAGATGATTATCCAATGAATTCTTTAACAATCTATATGGTGCAAAAGAATAATCCTAATGTAATTTTAGATACTTTTTCGTTTAATACTATAAATTTATTAAATGATAGTTGTGCAAATATAGATATTTCTACTATACATTGTGATTTTATGGTTACAAAGGTATTTGATAGTTACGGTATTGTATATGAATAAATTAGCTATAGCTGACACTGATATAATTTATCTAAGTTTTGATGAACCTAATGCAGAAGAAAATTATTCTGACTTGCTGAGTAAATTTCCGTGGGCAAAACGTGTACACGGTGTAGAAGGATCAGATGCGGCACACAAAGCCTGTGCAGATATAGCAGAAACAAATAACTTTGTAACAGTAGACGGAGATAACAAAGTTAATCCAAGGTTTTTTGATCAAATAGTAGACTTTGAAAAACATGACATAGACAAAAGTTATGTAGTAAGTTGGTGCGGAAAAATACATGTAAATGGTTTGATGTACGGAAACGGTGGACTTAAATTATGGAATAAAGATTTTGTATATAATATGAAAACACACGAGGCGAGTGAAGGTGATGAAAAATATTCTGTAGAATTTTGTTTCGATCCTAAATATTTTCAACTAAATGAAAATTTTTCTGTTAGTTATACAAATTCTACACCTTGGCAAGCATGGCGTGCCGGATTTAGAGAAGGTGTAAAGATGTGTTTAGATTCAGGAGTCAAAGTATCTAACATCAAAACACTATGGTGGCAAAACTACCACAGACTTTTAGTATGGTGTAATATTGGACATCATACTACAAATGGCATTTATAGTATATTAGGCGCTAGGGCAGGACTTTACAAAACAATGTGTGATAAATGGAACTATGAACTAGTAAGAGATTTTAGATATCTAAACAAGTTGTTTGATGATGAATATGATTTAACAATATCAAAAGCATATGAAATGTCTGTAGATTTAGGAAGCAAAATATACAACGAACTTGACATACCAGTTAGTCCTGAGCCATTATCAGAATTGCAAAGTAATTTTTTTAAAGAAGTATATATTAATACGAAAAGAGTTTTATAAATGAATGAAGATCAAGAGTTTAATAACTTAGTTGAAAAAAAATTAAACAGTGTAAGCTGTAGCTTTTGCTTGGCAAAATGGAAACAGGTTACACTTCATTTAGGAACAGGTCACACACATAGTTGTCATCATCCTCGCACACATAAGATCCCATTGGAGGAAATTAAAGAAAATCCTAGTGCATTGCACAATACTAATTACAAAAAAATACAAAGAAAAATGATGCTTGAAGGAACACGGCCGCCTGAATGTAATTATTGTTGGAATGTAGAAGATGCAATTAAGGCAGAAGGTAATGATGTTATCAAAAGTGATAGGATTTACAAAAGTGGTGACAGTTGGGCTAGAAAGTATTTTTATGAAGTTGCAGAAAGCGACTGGAAAGACAACGTAAATCCTAGTTATCTTGAAGTAAGTTTTAGTAATGTGTGTAATTTTAAGTGCGGTTACTGCAATCCTGAAAATAGTAGCAAGTGGATGGAAGAAATAAAGCAGTTTGGTGCTTATCCTACTAGAGATAACTTTAATGATCTGGAATGGACAAAAAGCCAAGACAAGATGCCTATACCTGAAAATCAAGACAATCCTTATGTTGAAGCATTTTGGAAATGGTGGCCTGATTTATATAAAGACTTACACACATTTAGGATAACAGGTGGAGAACCTTTACTAAACAAAAACACCTTTAAAGTGTTAGATTGGTTAATTGAAAATCCGCAACCTAAATTAGATCTAGCAGTAAACAGCAATTTATGTGTACCTAAAGAATTACTAGATAAGTTTTTGGAAAAGGTTGAAATATTAATAAGTAGTGGGCATTGCCGGTCATTCAAATTATATACAAGTAATGAAGCATATGGAAGTAAAGCAGAATACATAAGATTTGGACTTAATTACAAAGATTGGTTAGAAAACTGTGAAAGATTTTTACAAATCCCTGGTAGAACAAAACTAGTGTGTATGGCTGCATATAATTTTTTAAGCATATCCAGTTTCAAAAATTTACTTGAAGATATTAAGTATCTTAAAGACAAATATACTAGTGAAGAAACTAAAGAAAGAGTAGCAATAGATATTCCATACTTGAATAATCCAAAATTTCTAAGTATAAATTTAGTTACACCCGAATTTACACCTTATATTGAAGATTCTATACAATACGCAAAAAATAATAATTTTGCAAAATGGGAAGTAGATAAGTTAGAAAGAATTCTAATGTTGGCAAATAATGCTGTAGCAGATGATTTGTTAAATATCGATTTCAAAAAATATATTATCGAACACGACCGTAGAAGGAATACAAACTTTTTAGAAACTTTTCCTGAATACAAAGATTTTTATGAAAGTATATTAACGTAAATTTTTCATTGCATAAGGCAATTCAACTAGAGCCTTAGTATTATGGATTAGCACTGCCTCCATTTGTACTAGCATCTTATCTAATTGACTTTTAGGCAATCTACAGATTCTACTTACTTCAGAACCAATCATTTCTAATCTTTTTTCGTGGTTTGTTTCTTCATCATAACTTTCATCTAGCCATTTAGAAAAAGTTTTAAATCCTAAATCTTTCATAAGTTGTAAACTTCCGGGAGGTCCTGCAATGATAAACGGTCTCATAGCCGCCGCTGCTTTTAAAGTTTTTTCACTTACATAAGGCATAGGAGAATAATACCTTGTCTCTGTAGCAACATTTAGAAAGCTGTTTTGTATTATGTAAATGCTTCTAAATTGATCCATATCATCTATATCAATTTCTTCTTTTAATTTATCATCGTATAATCCTGCAGGTCTAAAGTCTACATAATACTCTTTTTCTAGTAATAATTTATTATTATCTATCATCTTATCTTGCATATTCTTTGAAAATTTACTAAATTTCAAACTAGGATTAGCCATTAAGTTTTGTTCATTTATTCTATAAGGCATACTTAATGCAAGATTAGGACAATCAGCAATCATAGTTGCCATAATATATCTGTGCCAATCAAATCTTCTATTTAAACAGACCGCATGATTTTCGAAAGAATTATCATAGTGGCTAATTACTTTACACATGATGTTGTCTGTTTTCTTAGTGCCAACTGGTTCGAACATTCTTTTGTACGCTTCGTATGTTTCCCAATTTCCTACTAATATGAATTTATTATTACTTGCAACAAGTAAAGGATGATGAATGTGTAAGTCTGTTGCTTTATTAGATGTATGACCTTCATTTTGTATTGCTGTATATAAACTCTTTAAATTATTTGTAATTCTTTCTACTTCAGGCTCATGTGCTGTATATTCGGTTGGGATGATATCTGCAAAAGGAACAGCAGTATTCCGACCCACACTAGCAGTTTTGACACTGCTTTCGTCTACTAATCTAATACCTAAATAGTTTTGTTCAGACAAGAACCAGTCATAATACTTGATGGGAAATCCATATCTTTCTTCAAGATGGGTGCAATTACGCTCTCCAGAAAAAACTTCAAAATTCTTTATACCTGCGTTGTTTACTAGATATTCGACTATTTCTAATTCCATAGCTCCAGTATTTTTAGGATCTGATTGTAACAAGTAAGTATCAAATGTTCTACCCGGATGAAAATGTTTGTTGTGTACTATTCTAAACACATCTTCTACAAAAAAATAAACCTTTGCTTTATTTGTGAGTTTTGCAAGTCGTCTAAGTATTATATTACAGTCTTCAAAATATACCCATCCTGATATTAACACAACAAAATCATCCTTGCCAAAATTAAAGGACTTTTGTGCCATTTCAAAGTAAGCAGGCGTAGATAACTTCTTATGCCTGCCGTTATGAGACATTAATGCAGAACCTTTATTATATAAAGTAATAGACGGATGTTTAATAGGTTGCAACAGTTCAGTATGACGATCCTTATTAAATGCTTTTAGTTCTCTTTTCATTTTATTTCCATTTGTTCTTTTATGTAATTTGCAAACTCTCTATGGCCTGCAGCATTAGGATGTCCGCAAGGGAGAAAATATTTACTCGGTCTATGGTTTTCTCTTTCTACTACAGCCCTTTGCCAATCTTTGCCCATGTTCTTTTTAGCAAATCTACTAACCAATTTGTAATTTTTATCGCTCATCCAATCAAATTCAAAAATAGGCATCCTATGTTTAAAGCCTATACCATTGTCCTGTTTTACTAGATACTCAAAAAACGTAAATGGCAAATAATTTTCTCCTGTTAATATTTCGTCAAACACAGAAAAGAAAATTATTTCTGTACATGTATTTAAGCATTTTTGCCTAATTAACTTTTCATATTCTTTTGTAGGTCCTATCATCAGGTCAAGAGTTTTTATTTCTTTAAAGATTATCTCTCTGCGATTTTGTAAATTAGGCGGCACATAGCAAAAATCTATTGTACGCGAGCCGTAACTTCTACGTGTTACACCCGACCATCCTACAATTACAAGATCATATTTTTCTTTACGCATGTTACTAGAAAAAATTTTATATATTTTTTCATTACTGGCGCCTGAAGTTCCGTGATTATCAACATCATGCCCTAACAACATAGGCCAGGGAAGTTCATCTTCTTTTAATCCATATCCTTCTGTCCAACTACAACCTACTGTTAATATTCTCATTTGTACTCGCAAAATGTAATTTGGGCAGTATATCTAGGTTCTAGTCCTAAATTTGCAGCCATATGTAAGCAATCATGATTCCAAAGCACATAAGTTCCCGCAGTCCAATCTAATATTTTTCCATCTATTTCAAAAATATGTCCCGGTCTTCTATCTTCTAGGAATATTATAGCTCTTTTAATGACACTAGGATCATCTATATTATAAAGTTCTCTATATTTTTTGTAAGTATCAGAGTGATGAGGAAGTATGTTACATGTATTCATTTTATAGAAGCTCAAAGTTATATTTACTCCGTCAAATAATTTCATGAATTTACTGGTCCAATCGGGCATTTCTCTACTCATATCGTAAAGTTTACCAGTAAATTCTTTTTGACTGTATCCTTGGAGTTTCCAAGTTTGTATTTGTAAACTATCATTAAATGGTAGTCGCTGATAGTCTAGTTCCTTATGTTGCATTTTCCAAAAAGGTTGAATCAAACCAGTAGAATACATTATAACTCCTAGGTAAATAAACTGCGTATATTATTTATCAGGAGTACAAATGCACATAGGATTTATAGGAGTCGGAAAACTTGGATTACCCTGTGCTGAGGAAGTTGCAATCAGAGGTCATCAAGTTGGATGCTATGATATAGATACAGCAATCAAAAGTGAATTAGTTACAATGCATGATTCTATTAAGGATGCAGTAGAAAACAAAGACATTGTATTTGTTGCAGTGCCTACACCTCACGATAAATCATATGATGGCAGAGCACCAACTAGTCATTTACCTCCTAAAGATTTTGATTACACTATTGTGAAAGAAGTAATTGCTGAAGCAAATAAATTTATGAATAATACACAACTGCTTTGTTTGATAAGCACTGTATTGCCAGGTACGGTCCGCAGAGATATTATACCATTAGTTACAAATACACGTTTTGTATATAATCCTTACTTAATTGCAATGGGTAGTGTTGCATGGGATATGGTTAATCCAGAGATGGTAATGATTGGCACTGATGATGGTAGTGAAACTGGCGATGCAAAGCAATTACGCGAATTTTATGAATCTATTATGGATAATTTTCCACGTTATGTTATAGGAACCTATGACGAGTGCGAGTGTATTAAGGTTTTTTACAATACATTCATTAGTACAAAGTTAAGTTTAGTAAATATGATGCAAGATGTAGCAATGAAGCAAGGCAATATTAATGTTGATGTTGTTACAGATGCTCTAGCAGAATCAACTATGCGCATTATGAGTACTCAATACATGCGAGCGGGCATGGGAGACGGCGGTGCATGCCATCCTAGAGATAATATTGCTCTACGTTACATGGCAAAGGACTTAGACTTAGGGTATGATATATTTGATACTATAATGAATGCTAGAGAAATACAAGCAAAAAATCTTGCAAAATTTTTAGTTGAAAAAGCAAAGCAATATAATCTTCCTATATTAATCCATGGTGTTACTTATAAACCGGATGTCCCATACAAAGACGGCAGTTACAGTTTATTGGTTGCTCACTATTGCGAAGAAATGGGTTATTATCCTATTTTAGTTGATCCAATGACGCATCCTTTGCGAGGACCGTTTAAGGCTGTTGTTCTACTTGGTCATTCTAACCAGGTTACATATAACTACACTAAAGAAGAACAAAAACAAACTTTCTATTGTTATCTAGAAAAAGATAGTGTCATTGTAGATCCTTGGCGACTTTATAAGAATGAAGAACAAAAATATATCTATATACCCTATGGAAATACTAGACAAAAGGTTTAATTTTTGTTATAATGTACTATGTTTGATATAATCTTTATAAGCAACGGCGAGGCAAAAGCCGATGAAAATTACAACAACTTACTAGATAGGTTTCCTATCGCAAAAAGAGTAGATAAAGTACAAGGCATACATAATGCACACAAAAAAGCAGCCACCCTTTCATTAACAAAAATGTTCTGGGTAGTAGATGCAGATGCTGATATCGTTCCTAGTTTTGATTTTACATTTAATTATGCATATAAAGAATTAGACTTTAATACTGTATATACATATAGAAGTATAAATCCTGTAAACGATTTAATTTATGGGTATGGAGGTATTAAGTTATTACCTAAGAAGTTAGTACTAGATATGAATATGAATTCTGTAGACATGACTACTAGCATTTCAGATAAATTTGTTCCGTTGCCGGAAATATCTAATATTACAAGGTTTAATATAGATGAATTTAGTGCTTGGAAGAGTGGATTTAGAGAATGTGTGAAACTAGCAAGTAAAGTTATTGAAAAGCAAGATGATAAAGAAACTGAACTTAGATTGAATGTATGGTGTAGTGACAAATTTACAGATAGAAAATTCGGCAAACAAACAATAAATGGAGCAAAAGCAGGGCGTAATTATGCATTCAACAATGCTAATTCTCTTTCAAATATAAATGATTTCGGATGGTTATATGAACAATTTTCAAAAAATACCCTGGGATAATATTACTGAATTCGGTCAGAAAACTCTCCTAAAGAGCCATCTTTTTACAGTTTCGTGGATCCTGGCTAGATTTTGTAATTATAACTGCTCTTATTGCTGGCCATACGCTAGATCTAGTACCCCTGACCACCAAGATTTAGAAATTTACTTAAACACCATAGATAGTATCAAAGCACAGGCAAGAAACAATGGTTTCAAAGATTTCCACTTTAGTTTTAGTGGAGGGGAACCAACTGCTTATAAATACTTTGGAGACATTATAGATCATTATTGTAATGATATTCAACCAGACTATCAAAGCATACATATGACAACTAATCTCTCACCAGGCAGTAAGTGGTGGAACAAATGGATACAAAATACAAGCAAATTAAATAGAAAAAGTATTACTGCAAGTTTTCATGCAGAATTTGCTAAAGAGCAGGAGTTTGGAGACAAATGTCTTCAATTAATTAATGAAGGTGTATTACTTACAATTAACCAAGTTATGGTTCCTGAAATGTTTGAAGAGTATTACAAACGTTGTGAACGATTTGCCGCCAGAGGCATTAATGTCACTCTCAAGCCTCAGTCAGACACAACTGCCTCCTACGTGGTATCAGGATATACTAAAGACCAAATTCAAAGAATGCAAACAGGATTTCCCCAGCACGTTGACGGAGAACAAAAAGCTCAAATCGCACTCTACGACGATCAAGGAATAGAGTATGAATTAGACCAAGCCGAAAGGTTTAATGCGTTCGGATTTAATAAATTTAAGGGTTGGACTTGCAATGCAGGATATCAAGGCTGTGTCATACGCGGTAATGAAGTAAAGCGCAGCTATAGTTGTCATGATGAACCCTTAGGCACGCTGTATGACGGTTTTACGCTGTTTAAGACACCATCTAAATGTATTACACCTAGTTGTGTTAGTTCAGCAGACAGCAAGCTACCTAAGGTCAAAAATGTATAATTTATCACAAATAACTCATATTCATTTAGAAGTCACGACAAAATGTCAAGCACGGTGTCCTATGTGTCCAAGAAGAATTCAAGGCGGACCATTATCACCATTTATAGAACTAGTTGAAATTGATTTAGAAACTTTCAAAAATTGGTTTCCTTTGCATTTTTTACAAAAACTTCCTAGTATATCTTTTTGTGGTAATTTAGGAGATCCTATAATTGCAAAAGATACATTAGAAATATGTCAATATCTAAGACAATGTAATAACAACATCTATATCCAACTGCACACCAATGGTAGCGCAAGAAGTTTAGATTGGTGGGAATCCTTAGCAAAATTAGATGTTGTAGTTGTATTTGGAATAGATGGATTAGAAGATACACACAGTAGGTATAGAATAAACACAAGTTTCCCTACAATAATAGAAAATGCAAAACACTTTATTGCTCATGGCGGTCGTGCTAGATGGGATATGTTAGTTTTTGATCATAATAAACATCAAGTAGATGAGTGCAGATTATTTTCTGAGTTATTAGGATTTGAAAAGTTTTTTAGTAAGAATACATCAAGATTTAAAGATGGTAAATTTAATGTATTAGATGACACAGGAAAAACTATCGATATACTTTATCCTACAGAAAAAAGTATTAGCCACACAAATAGTGTCAAAGAATCAATCTCTGAAAGTATTCCTAACATAACTTGTAAAGCAAAAGAACTGAATAGCATTTATGTTTCTGCTAACGGAAATATTGCTCCATGTTGTTGGTTAGATTTTGAATACATACCTCCTCCGTCTGAATCTAGGATAGATTTTATGGACAAAATAGGAATTTTTCCTAATCTAAAGTCTCAATCGTTAGAAGATATTTTTAATTCTAGTTACTTCAGTGATATAGAAGACTTGTTCAATAGTAATCAATGTCTTAAGGAATGTAGCAAACAGTGTGGTAAGTTTGATAAACTAGGAGCTCAGTTTGAAAGTTGAAATTGAAGATGTTCTTTTTTGGATGGATGCTGTCCGGAACAGTAACGATCATTACCGCACCTTAGAAAGTTTTTGGAAAGGACAAATAAGGAGTAAAGTTTGGCTGACACAAGAATTACAAGGATTTGTCCCTGTAACGCCACAAAAGGTTGTAATATACGGCGGCTGGAATGGCGTTTTGGCTAGCATATTGTTTAACAGCAAACTTAATATTGATCATATTACTTCGGTTGATATAGATCCTAACTGTCAGGAAGTAGCCTATACTGTAAATAAGCGGCAAGAAATATTAGGAAGATTTTCTGCTGTAACAGCTGATATGTGTAATTATGCTACAGAAGCAGATATAGTAATTAATACTAGTTGTGAACATATTACACAACATCAGTATGAGAAATGGATTGAAAATCAACCTTCTGATGCAACTTATGTTTTACAAAGTAACGATTATGATAGTCTTAATGAACATATTAATTGTGTATATGATTTAAATGAATTTACTTCTAAATCAATGATTAAACCTTACTATAGGGGTATATTAGATACTCCTAAATATAATAGATACATGCTTATAGGTAAGAAAAAATGAGTAACACTTTTTGTCCATTACCTTGGATTCATCTTGCCACTAGACCAAATGGTGATGTACGTGTTTGCTGTACTGCAAATGCAAGTGGAGCAGGCAAACAAGATGAAAAAGAAGCAGGTTTAGTTAAACAAGACGGTGTACGTATGAATCTCAGAGATCATAGTATAGAAGAAATCTGGAATAGCAGTCATATGCGTAGGACTAGGTTACAGATGCTAAACGGTGAAATCCCTGAAAGTTGTAAGAAATGTTTTATAGAGGAAAGCAAAGGTATACGTAGCAAACGGAATTGGGAAACAGAAGTTTGGAATCAACGGTTAGACATAGACAATATAGTTAGTAAGACAAAAGATGACGGATCACTTCCTGTGGAGATACCTTATTATGATTTGAGATTGGGCAATTTATGTAATTTGAAATGTGTTATGTGTAGCCCACATGATAGTAGTTCATGGATCAAGGACTGGAAATTACAATATCCAAACTACAAAAATAAAGATCTTATCAATAACGAAAATTGGAATCCTGCATTTGATTATACTTGGTATAAGAAAAGTTCATTTATAAATTCTATTAAAGATGATGCAAAAAATATTAAAGAATTATACTTTGCAGGAGGTGAACCATTATTAATTCCAGAACATTCTGCTATTTTGGATTTTATGATAGAAAGCGGCAATGCAAAAAATTGTGTTCTAAGATATAATACTAATGGTACTATAATAGAAGATTCTATGATTAGTAAATGGGAAAAATTTAAGTCTGTCAAAGTTAATTTTAGTGTAGATAGCATTAGTGAACGCAACGAATATATTAGATATCCTTCTATATGGAGTGATATTATATCAAATCTTGAAAGACTTGATCAAACACCAGACAATATTACAGTCAATTTAGCTTGTGCGGTGCAGCTACTAAACATTACTACACTACCTTTGTTAGCAGAATGGAAACATGACATGAAATTCAAAAAGATCAATAAGCCTCCTTTTGGTGCAGGCACAATAGGATTGCATTTGGTGTATTTGCCCAGTCATATGAATGTTAAGGTGTTGCCGAAAATAATTAAGGATCGGGCTGCAGACAATATTGAAAAATTTATTGCTACACAATCTGATAAAGAATTTATAGAAAATCCATACGGCAAACAAAGATGGCAGGGATTAGTTAATTACATGTATAGTGAAGATTGGACAGATAAACTTCCTGCTACTTTAGAATATTTAACAAGTTGCGACAAAACAAGAAATACAAATTTTAGGAATATATTTCCTGAGTTAGGAGAATTATAATGGATAAAGATATGATAGAAAGAGGTTTGCTTTGGAATAGCCTAGCAAATTTAGGAGAAACTGCAAAACTAAAGTATAGCATTGACCTCGGTGAAGTACAAGACCAATTAAAGCAATTTGATGACAACTGGTGTCCTTATAACCAAAAGAAAGATACTCATAATAATAGATGGGGATTACCGGTAACAAGTCATACTGGCGATGTTATGGATAATTATCATCTCAATAGCTTTGGCTATATGCAAAAGTATCACGATGTAGAGATGAAAGAAGAAAATTTTAATACTCCTACAGAGGTTTACAAAAAAATTCCTGGTATTGCAAAACTTGTTGATGTTTTTGCTCCTGATATAGGGCGTGTACATTTATTAAGAGTAGACCAAGGTGGATTTTTCCCACCACATAGAGATTTTCATGGTGTTGCACCAGAGTATTTTAGATTGCTATGTGTTTTTGGCAAATGTAAGCCTGAAAATTTTGTTCACATGCTTAACGGAAAACCAATGTATCCTGATCCGGGATTCTTGTATTTTGTGAATTTTCAATTGGATCATAGCGTGTTTAGTTTTTCAGATGGACTTTACGCACTTATACTAACAGTAAAGTTGAATCAAAGAACTACTGATATAATTTTGAAAAATACTATGGCCGAATGAATATACAATACGAAAATAAAGCAAAAGAAGACTGGTTTTTAATTAGTTGGGCGTTAAGTAATAAATGTAATTATAGATGTTCGTACTGTCCTGATTTTTTACACAACGGTAGTAGTGGACACCCTAATTGGGATACAGTAAGTAAATTTATTAAGAACTTTCATCCATCTGGCAAAAAACTTTGCTACAGAATTACTGGCGGCGAACCTACATTTTGGAAAAAATTTATAGACATGGCAAAACTTATCAAAGAAAATGGCCATAGCTTTAGTTTTATAACAAATGGAAGCCAAAGTGTAGACTATTATAAATTAATAGATCAATATACAGACGGTATGATTATAAGTTATCATCCTGAATATGCCGACATTGATCATTTTGTAGACATAGCAAATAACATGCAGTGCGAAGTTGCAATAAACTTGATGATGCCTCATGATCCGGAAGGATTTAACAACTCTGTAAATATAGCAAAAAAACTTTTTGACAAAACACATAGATTAGCTATTTGGCCGAAAGTCATCTTAGATAAGACCACAGGTGAACATATTACAAATGAGCTTACAGATTATACATCAGAGCAGTTACATATTATACAAAATTGGCCTTACTTTAGAAAATTAAATGATGAAAATCTGCATAGAGGAAATATATTGTATAACGGACAACCTACAGATGCAAATCAATTAATTACTAAAGGATTGAATAAGCATAAAGGTTGGACATGTTGGGCAGGATTAGATATGATTTATATCGAATGGGGGAAAATTTATAGAGCAGAATGTTTTCAGGGCGGCCCTATTGGCACTTTAGAAAACTTCAAAATGCCTAATAACACAGTAACTTGTAATAAGGATATATGTAGTTGTTTGAGCGATATTTACCTACGTAAATTCATGCCATAATTTATTTTGTACAGGGTCTACACTTAGTTCATTGATATTAATATCATTTGGTTGATCTATAATCCATTTAATATACTTTGCAGCTAATTCAATAGGCATAGTGTGTCTGTCTTCTTTAATTACATTACTTAAAGTACCTAAACTTAATAATGTAACTTTTGGTCCTTCTTTCCAAACACCGTTTAAAGACAGCACATTACACACAGACCTTAATGTTTTTTTGTCTGTAGCATATTGCCATACTCTGCCGTCAACTACTCTATCTATTGTGCTACCTATACATATGATATGTATTTTGTGGTTATTTTCCAATGATTGATTGTAAACAGCATTTAGAATTTCTGTTTGTTTAAAGTTTGGTATGTGTGAGCAATTTACAAAGATATTGTAGTTTTGTGTCAATTTAACTAATCTATCTATATCTCTTTGTAGTTCAAGGTCAAAACCACTAGATCTGCTGACAAAGGCTGTATGTGGATACATCTTACCTATTTCTTTTGCTAATCCAAAATCTTTATTACCTGTAATTAATATATCAGACATAGTATTCCTCAAATTCTGGACACACAGATAATAAATTTTCTTGTCTAATTTTATCTAAATCCTTTGTATAATGAATAAATGTTTGAAAGTATTTTGCAAGATTTAAATTGTGAACATAATTTATTCCTGGTATATCGTTATTAGCATTTGCTTTATCTAGTATTTTTTGCGGCAATATACTTGGATTTAGATAATGAGGTGTAGTAACAACATTGTTGAAATATATTTCCCAGTTTAAGTCTCTAGTGTCCATATACCAATCTTTTATGTCTTGTAAGTGACAAATATTATATGTCATTATAGTCACAGCAATTATTACTCTATCAAAACAATAATATTTTCGTAGGTTTCGTTCCAATTCCTTAAAGTTAAAGTTTTTTCCACCTCTAATGTATTTGTACAAATCGCCTGTACCTTCTAAACTTACTGTCCATTTTGTATGACCAAACTGTAAAGCAAGATTATGTAATTCTTCATCTACTATAGTGCCATTAGTTGTTAAGTCAAGTGTAATTTTTTCAGCTATTCCCATATCTATTAATTTCTGCAAAATAATCTTATTACCAGGTTCCATGTAAGGCTCGCCGCCTTTGATGCTTAGATAATTTAAATTTTGAAAATAATTTTCATTTTCAAATAAATTTTCAATAATTTTTGTATCAACAGATTTATAACCAAATTCTGGGTGATTGACCGGTCTGTCGTAGTCTGTATTTAAATTAAATAACTTGTGTTCGTCTTTGATCCATGCACTAGAACTTATTCCGTTACACATCCTACATTTAAGGTTGCATATGTTACTCATGTTAAATTCTAGAAACCTTACGTCCTTAAATTCTTCAGTGTATTTTTGATCTTTATCAATTAATGGATTTAGTATATCCTTAAAGAACATACGTCTACTGTGCCCGGTTACTTGTTCTTTCATAGGACAAGTATTACATTCTGCTGGAATAATATTCTTCAGCAAACTTTTTCTTGTATTCTTGGCTATATCACTATTAATTACTTCTTCAAAACTCTTTTCAAATATATTGCCGTATCGGTTCCAATACACTCCGTCTGGAGTAATGTCTCCGTTAAATCTAACTACTAGACTGTGCCATGGCGCATAACACTTTAAATAATTATTGTTTTGCATATATTTAAATCTTCATCAAAAAATTCTACTTGGTGTGCATTAGATTCAATGTTTACACTAATAACACATATTTTATCATTATGAATAATGGGTCTTCCCCATAATTTATCAGGGGTATTAATTTCTTTTATAATGTTGCCTTCTTTTGATATCTTAATAATACTACATCCTAGTGTTCCAGTTGGCCAAAAGTATGCACTGCCTTTATAAGCAACACCGGATCTAAATCTGTATTTGCCTCCAAAACTTTTTTCAATATCTATTTCATTGAAAGTATAATCAAGCAAATTTATACTTACCCCAATATTGCTATCATTATGGTGTTCATCTCCGTATGGTAACGCTAGTAAATAATTATCTATTAGTACGCTGCAATTATATTTTTTTGCAAAATCTTTGTTGCATATTTTATGATAGGAAAATTTACTAGTAGTAGTATCAAAAACTACTAAGTCGTTTAATCCTTTTGTTTCTCCAAAAGGTAAAGCAATAAGTTTATCCCCATAAACTTCTATATCACTAAATTTTCTAGTAATACTAGGATCAACGTCTACTTTATAGGACTGCAATTGATCTCCATCAAACGAAAGTAGTTTACAGTATCCTGCATCGTCTCCTCTAGGCATACTCCAATATTTTCCGTTACAATAAACAGTGCCCATATGTAATTTTTTGCCTTCATAAGGAACTTTATAAGTTTCTACTTTATCATTTTTAATATATAGACACTTGTTTGTACCTTTATAACCTAAAGGAAAACTAAATGCTGAATTATTATCTGAGGCTATACTATAATATTGTCCTTGCCCTTCAACATCTATGTGATGATAAACTACATCACCGTTTCCTTTTATTTGTGTTACATAATTGTAATCATCCCATATACCATACGGAACAAACCATATACTATCACCTATAGATGTCACTGCACTTGTTTTGCTTGTTCCTTGTGATTTAGAACATTCTATGTATTTTACATCTTTGTCAATAAATACGCCTTGATTGTAATTTTTACATTTTTCTGTTGCAAACGGAGGAGAAAACAAAGTACCATTATGGCTATGTAATATCATATGCCTAATGTTTTCTTCTTTGTAATAGTCTTCAAATGCTTTATATGTCATTGAGGTCAAATGTGTTAACTACTTTTTCTTGGATAGTATCAAATACTAGAACTGTTTGAAAACTATCACTCTCTCCATAAGGGAACGCATAAATTATATCATCTTTGATAACGCAACTATTGTATTTTTCTATTGTTGTATTATCATAGAAAAATTCACTTATATCTATAGTATAGCACTTTTCGGTATAAGTGTCAACAACTAGTATTTCTGCTAAGTCTCCAAATTGCTTCCAAGTTGATTGAGGCTCACACACACAGCCGCCTCTAGGAATGTAATATATTTTTCCTTTACTATTTTCAATACCGGCAAAATATTTTTTACTTTCTTTACCTATACCTAGCTTAATTAATCTCCACGTACAAGTGTTACTGTCGATAACAAACATATCATCCCAATCTTCGTCATGTCCTGCAGGCGGACAGAATATTTTGCCATTTTTAGCAACTGTATGGGTATAATATTTTCTACTTGTGCCTTTTATTCCGGTTTTTTCACTATACCATCTGTTGCCGTCAAACCACATGTATACATCGAATTCTGGGTTTTCACTGTAAGGAGGCGCAAACAGTTTATTTCCTACTTTAGCTAAAGTAGTAAATTTTTTATTTGTCATGCTTTGTTCTTCATATTCTAACCAATGATTAACACAATTACAAAGTTCATATTTACGACTATTGCAATCATATTTTATTCTATAATTGAAATATGTTTCCCAATTTTCTCCTCTAGGTAATCCATATATTTCTCCATCTACTATTTGAGTAGTGTGCCATTTCTTTTGGTCATTAAATGGTAAATCTAATTTTATTTGATTCGCTACATGATTATTTAGATCAAAGTGTAATACATAGTCAAATACCTCGTGTTCACCATATGGTAAAGCAATTAGTTCTCGACCGTTTATATGCCCTTGTATATACATTCCTTTACCTTTTTTATCTAATGGCGAATATGTTACTTCATCTGTTTCAGTATCTAATATAAGAATATTATCTTCGTTATAAGGTAGCCAATATATATAATTTCTGTATGTTATACCCTTTTGCCATTTTTCCGGAAAATCATTGACTTTAATTTGTATTTTTGACATAGCATTGTTTACAGGATTAAACTTTAATATATAATCAGTTACATTCGATAATCCAAAAGGTGCAATGTAGATTACTCCATTGTTACCTAGTGTAGGATACGAAAATGTTTGCGCTCCAATATTACATGTAGTCATTAATTTTTTCTCCGAATGCACTTAACAAATCGTGCCTTAACTTTTTCCTAGCTTCTACTAAAGAAACCATTTGTAAATTGTCCCAATCTACTAATTCGTAGCCTTCGCCTGTATCTATTATGTTACTTAGCACCCAATCCATATGTGCATATGGTTGTGTTTTTTCTATATTATCTTTGCAGAAATTTACAATTTCTTTAATAAATTTATCAGTATGCTCATAAGTGTTAACAGGATTTCCACTTATTTCATTGACTGTCATATACATTCTATTTGCAGTAAATCCATAGTCTACAACATAACCGGGTATAAGTCTATCTAGTAGTGCAACTAAATTTTGTATCCATTCGCTATCACAAAAAAGCCAGACTTTCTTGTATGTGCCGTTGCCCTTATACACTTTCCTTTTTTTCCTATTATTTTCCTTAACTAATTCCATAATATTTTGCAACCTCTGGCAAGAAAAATTTAATATGTGTTGACCTGTTTTTGTCTAAGACAGTTATATGTTCAATAAACTGTCGTAAATGATTTTCGTCGCTTTTAAATGTTAAGAAATTTCTGAAATGATTTATCTTTCCCTTCATAGAATACGGAGCACTATTAATATTCATATACTTAGGATTTACAAGTATGTTTTCATAAACTTCAAAATTATTCTTATCAGCATATTCTAGTAAATCATCATAATATAATATATTCTGTATTTGTATTGTTGGTCCTAAACTAGTATAACCTAAATCCTTAAACTTAGGTATATTATCAATAATATCTTCCCAACGACTACCCCATCTGATATAATCGTTTACTTTTCCTATACCGTCAATACTTAAACAAAATGAAACATTGTCAAATCTTTCTAATGCTTGCATGGCCTTAGGATTTGCAACTGTACCGTTAGTAGAAAATCTTATGGCTACTTTTCTATCTAGCCTTTCAAGAAATTTTACAAGATTCTTTTCCAGCATCGGTTCACCGCCTGTAATATAAACCTCTTGTAATTCTTCTAAGTCGTCAACAAAGTCTAACACATTGTCGTCATACCAATTTGAAATTTTAGAACCACATGTAAATGGACTTTGCATTTGCTTACTAATAATTTCCTGATGTTCATAATATAAGGAACTACTGCTATGCGGTCCGCACATATTACATTTTAGATTACAACTGTTGCCGAATCTTAAATCTAAATGGGTAATACCAGGACCTATTTTTGCTTTTGTGCGTTTACTTTCTTTTCCAGAATATTCTTCGTACATACATTTACGGCAAGCATCCGGAAAAATTCCTTTTGATAAATTTTCTTTAGCTTTTTGTACTGTAGGACTGTTTAACCAATCTTTTGGTTTAGTATTGGTAATATTTTCAGTATTACTTTCCTCGTCACTTATGCAACACAGTCTATACTCTCCTGTAGTTCGAATACAAACATGACTTTCTAAGAAAGGACATTTCATTGCCCACATGTCCTTTCACATATTGCATATCTATTTTTGTTTTTCCAACTATCTACTAGATAGGTAAACCATTCGTGATTAAGTATTGTGTTTAAATCAAAATGGTTTGTGTTATTCCAATTTTCTTCGCCAAAGTTTACAATTTTTTGTACATCTTGAGCATAAACACCTTGTGGATGTCGACTATATCTATCACTTAGGAAGTAACAACAGGGAAATACTTCTCCCATATGACTTATTTGTATTTTATTTTTTGTTTTCCATTTACACACAATTTCTGCATTTTCAAATCCAGCATCTAAACTTCCGTGTTTTTCTTGTAATTTTATAAGGCGATCTCTGTTGTCGAGAAAATCTTTTTTGTAAGCAATAGCACGAGACTCTTCTTTTTTATTTGCCTTAAACTTTTCAATTGCATCACCTACTAAACTATTAATTGCACTAAATGTATGGCCCCCATTGATATCAAATTTTTGAAAACCCATTTCCTTAGCCAAAGATTCACAGCGTTCAATTTGATGGCAATTATGGTCAAAAACTAACATCCTCCATCTAGCTCTACCACCTGCTGAAATAAAGGTTTGAGCATTTTGCATAATTTTATCCCAAATTACACCTCTCCTATACAAGTGATTGGTATCTGATAATCCGTCTATACTGAATGTAACATGAGTTGGGAAAGGAAAGTCTTTTAAAGTAAATGCTAAATTTTTCCATAACTTATTAGTTCCTAGCCCTCCGTTTGTGTGTATGCTTATAACTGGTAAATTTTTTGTAGTATCTTTAATATATTCAAGTGCAGATATAAGATTAGGATTGAAAATAGGATCGCCATAACTTCCATTAAATATAATTTCTTTAATATTTTTCAAAACATCTGCCGTGAAGATTTTTTTCCAGTTTTCTAAAGTCATATGCTCTAAAGGCATAATAGGATTTACAGAAACACCGTCTATATTTCTACTACAATTACCGCACATACTATTACAATGGCTAGTAAAGTCTATTATAACCGTTTCTAATTCTTCGAGTGTAAGATACTGCATAAGTATACTTATTACTACCTATAGCTATGACACAAGAATTAGAAAAAATTAAATTACGAGATTACATCAAAACACTTAACATTGGCCCTGTTGAACTAGACGGTCAGGCAATGTGCGCGAACAAATGGACACATACTTATGTGTATTTAGGTGCAAACATTGTAAAGAACTGTTTTAATGTTCCTAATAGGATTGTTACCGAAGAGGAAATGGAAAAGTATGGCAAGGATGTATTTTTTAATCATCCTTATGAAATTGCAAGAAGACAAGAAAAGTTAGATAACATTAAACATATAGACTGTGCTAATTGTTGGGAATGTGAGTCTAGAGGTATGATTAGTAGTAGATTACCTAATAACTTTTATGAATTTCATAGACAACGATTAGGTGTTGAAAAGGGAACAGATCCTTTACCTACAAACCTAGAAGTTTATTTTACAAATACTTGTGACTTGAAGTGTGTATACTGTAGTCCGCAATATAGTTCACAATGGGAAGCAGAGTTAACCAAATATGGTGATCCATTTGTACTACGTAAAGAGAAAAATAATCAAAAGTTTAAAGATTTATTTTACCAATGGTTAGAAGAAGATGCTGTTACAAGTATTTTGAAGTATTTTGTTTTAGGAGGTGAGCCACTTATACAAAATGAATTTTATGAATTTACTGATAGATTATATAAGTTATTAAAGGAAAACGCAACTAAACATAATATTAAACCTGTATTAATTGTTGTTACAAACGGCAACACACCAGAAAAATATTTAAACAAATGGTTTGAACAAATTGAAAAATTACAAGACTTGATTTCAATACAACTTGATATTAGTATGGAATCTACAGGCGATAGGGCAGAATTTATTCGTAGCAATTTAGAATGGAGTAGATTCGAATCTAATGTAAAGCGTATTTTAGAATTTAGTAAACACAAAGATGTCCAAATAAGATTTAGTTGTACACATACTGCTTTGAATTTGCCTACATTTAACAATTTCCTTATGTGGACACAATATTTAGGAGATTACGAATTTGACTTCACACGTAGTAGTGTAGTTAATCCGCCGGAGCTGGCACCTTGGATGTTAACAGAAGAATTTTCTAAAGATATAGATATGTCTATAGAGTGGTTTAAGAAACACAGGCCAGATTTAGAAGACTACCAAAATTTCTTACACACTATTAAGAATAGTTTTGGTAAACATACAGATGAACAATTAGCTAATGTTCCAAATTTTATTGAAAAGATTGTAGAAAGAAGAGGAAAAGATTTTGTTAGTACTTTTCCTGAATTACAAACATGGTATAACAAATGTTTACAGTTGAGAGAGTTTTATGACGCCAGTTGAATTAGAAAAGTTTTTTGAAGAGCATTCAAAAGAATATAAATTTTCTTATCCTGATATATTCGATCCTACTTGGGTTGTAAAGGAAAGCGAATGGCCTTTCTTTAGGCTTAGTGCTTTAGATAAGCAACCGTATAGCGAAATGTATAAAGAGGCATATAAGTTATATGATAGGTTTTATGAACATAGGGAGGCATACGGAAAAGGATGGCGCAGTCTTACACTTAACGGATTAGATGAAGACACACAAACATTGGACAGTTATGGAGACAGGAAACAAACTATAGAAAAATTAGACTGGACTTGGGTAGCAGATGCTTGCCCGATTACAAAAAAATTCTTAACAGATGTTTGGCCCTCTGAATATTTGAATAGAGTAAGATTTATGTTGTTAGAGCCCGGAGGTTATATATTACCACACCAGGATAGACCGGACACACAAAAAAGACTTAGTGTTTGTAATATTAGTTTAAATAATCCTATAGGATGTGAATTTGTTATGAAAGACCAAGGCACTGTGCCTTTCGATCCAAACGGAAGTGCAATGTTAATGGATATTAGTAATGTACATGCAGTGTGGAACAGAAGTAACGAACCAAGAATACACATGATTATACATTTTGAAATAGGTAGAAGAATAAGAGATTTTTTCTATGTGTTAAGAGAAAGTTATCATTTAAATAGGAATAATAATGTCTGAAGATTGGAATAGTATTACAGTTGATAGATATTGGGATAGACAGGGTAACACTTCTAATGATATAGGTATAGGTATCCTAGATATAAGTAGAGATATCTCAAGTAGCGTTATACAGAAGCGTTGTTTTGATATGACATACTTTTATATCAATAGAATGGTAAAGATGGGAATCTGTAAATACTTAGGATTTGAAAATACAGTAGAAAAAATATTAGAATCAGCAGACAACGCCGGCAAAAAATATTGTTTGATAGCATGTCAGGGAAATTTACTTTTCCGAGGACCAACTATAATAAATCTTACTTTGAAGTATATAGAAGAAAATCCAGATTTTTTTGTTATTGGTCATATAATAGACAAACAAAAACAAAAATCAACTACAGATATATACCCTGGGTTACATAGGCAATATCTTTTTGTAAATGTACGAAAATGGCGAGCGTTGGGTAGCCCTCAGTTTGATGAAATTGGTTACTTTAAGGACAGGAAACCAGTGCTTGCGAATTATCAATGTAGTCAAGATACATGCTATGCTAATTATACACCTGCGTATATCAAAGGTTTACCCGGGGAGCAAGAATACACAGAAACAAGTGATGGAAGTAATTGGATAGATATCGCATGTAGAAATGATATACGCATAGATAATTTAACAGACAAAATGCGAGATTGTAAAGTTTTTCTTTATCCTTATAGTGATACTGAAATTTTAGAAAAGGTTTGGTACAATAAACAATCTCCTTTAGTTGACAAAATTACCAATCAAAGTCAAAAAGCATGGATTAGAAAATTAGGTTATCAAGAAGAAATAGAAAAAGATAGGGTATATGCATTTAACACAGAGATATTAAGTGGAGAAGGAATACGTTCTCAAACTATAGATCATTTTTTCTCTGTAGCGGCAGGATTTAAGCCTTTGGCTATCTTAAATGCAAACGGATTCCACGAAAAAACAACAGTGACTTATTTTGATTGGTGCGAAGCAAGTTTAAATTACAAAAAACATTTATTAGAAACTTGGGACGGTGTAGACTTACACAAATGGCTTCTGGAGCATGATTTACTTTATAACTTTTCTAGCACTTATAGAGGCACATACGAAGAATTTTGGATACAAGAAGCAAATGAACATGGCGGTCCTGAATCATTTAAGAATTTATGGGATAGGTATAGAAAATTAGAACATAACTTTTGTGTAATTGATATTGTTAATAATCCAGAACTATTATTTGATAAAGTAAATAAGTGTATAGGAAATAAAGTTATGTGGACAACTAATATTTGGTCAAGCGAAATGTTGCACTGGAATGTTGAACCAGAGGTACTAGAACAGAAATGGATTAATTTTGAAAAACTTGTACCAAATGATCTAGTTCTTTACGGACATGACTACATGGGTGTAGATATAAATCAGAGAGTGAGGAATAATGCAAGGACAACACATCCCCGGTTTCAAACCGTATATTCAAGTTTATCCTAGAATTGATACAGATTGGAAAGTTAAAGAACTTTTTGATGTAGATGTAGAAAAAATTTTAGACTGGTATGAGGATTTAGAAACTAATTGGCGAGATTGGAAATTTATCCACGGACAGCATGCCGAGAAAATGTGGAAAATGGAAATATGCGATCCAACGGGAAAAACAGGACACATTCTGCCTGACGATAGTGCTTGGTATATTCTTTGCCAGAATAGCGATAAACCAGGACCGTTCCCACCAGAACAAAGTGTTGCAAGACAAGAATATACAGATGACGACAATGATGAACTTAATCCTCGGAAAAATTTTTACGGTTATGGACTTGATATAGTAGAAAGTTTACCATTTAAGAGTAAGAAATGGATGGTAACAATTCATACCCCAGGAACCAAATTAATTACACATCAGGATTGTCCTGATAAATTTCGTGTTCATATTCCAATTGAAACTAATGACGATAGTTTTTGGATAATAGACGGCGAAGAGTTTCATATGAAACCAGGTAAGGTATATCTTGTGAACACATCACTTCCTCATAGTGTAGAGAATAAAGGTGATACAAACAGAATACATCTTTATGGAAAAGTATGGGCAAGAGACATATGTGAAAGTTACAACATAGATATTCCTGAGGAATTAGAATGGATTTAGTTAAAGAGTTTGACTTTTCGTCTTTGTTACCTAAAGATAAAGCACTATCTGCATGTGCAACTATAGATGAGTGGGTTGAAAGAGGCGATTATTGGGATGAAAATATTCAATATCAGACAAAAGGAAATATATTGTTTGATCCTAATCCGGTATTTACAGTTCTAAGATATTCATTTATAGCTGCATGTAATTTATGGTTAGAGGATGATTTTGAACTCGGATTAATTCAATCCTGGGCTGTCAAAACAAATAAAGAAAAATACAACAACATTGATGCAGAAAAATTATGGCATCATCATAACTATCCTAATTTAGGAGCACCTAATCCCTCCATACCCAATAAACCTCAAGATGTAAATGGTTGCAGAATAATGAGAGGAAATATAAAGTCTCACAATAATGAAATTAGAGAAATAAGCAATGAACGTCCTGTAATATTAAGTGGTTTATTTTACTTACATGTACCAGAAGATAATGATAATATTGATTTATGTGGCACTGAATTTGCACCTAATGGATTAGATAGTAAAGAAAGATTTAACATTAAGCCCGAATACGGAAAATGGTTTATATATCCAGGATATTATTGGCACAGGACAATGCCTCAACAATCTATGAACTGGAGATACGTTATTGCTGCAGATGCAGAGATTGACCCTGAAATTAACTTGAGATTAAGAATGGAAAAAAATGATTAAAGACATTAGATTTTTGCCTGTAAGTGTTGACATCGAAAAATTAAGAATTTGGTATAAAGAGCTAAAGACAAACTATGATCATTTAAAGTGGTCGGCAAACGATAATATTAATGTAGATGAAGGTGTTGGCGGACATAATCTTAATGGTATGTATGGCTGGGCACTTCAGAGTAATTTGGAAGATTTAAATAAACCATGTCCTCCTTACAATATTACTAAAGAAAACAAATTAGAATATAGAGACACAGAAGCTATGTTTGGTTATGTAAAGAAGATTAAAGAATTTTTTCCTTACGCAAAACAGTTCAGTGTTGCTGTTCACCCGCCGGGAGTAAAGGTAAATACTCATACAGATTCGGATGATTTGTTAAAGGTACACGTACCTATATACACAAATCAGAAAGCATATTTTTTGTTTCCTCCGACTGTAAAGTACATATTACCTGATAACGGTAGGATGACCCTAGTTAACACTACTGCTTTACATGGTACATTAAACGAAGGTGATAGTGAAAGAGTTCATTTATTTTTCAAAATTCCTGCAGAAATGGAAAAAGAAGTTATGAATTTATCAAAGGAAACAATATGAGATTTTATAAAGGAAAAGATTTAGAAAAATTAGACTATGATACTATCTATAATGGAGATGATTGGGATATTATAGAGTTGAATGTTTCTTGGGATCCTATTAAAGCGTCTGAATGGTACAAGCAAGTTTGGGAAAAATTTGGTCATCTAGATTTTAACTTTAACAGAGATCAACATTTAATTGATGTACCCGATAGTCAAATGGCATACACTGAAAACTTCTGCGGTACAGGCATGCAGATTCCTATTCACGGATTTACACTAGGATGGCCTATTGACAGAGATGATTACCCGTTACCGCCTCATAATCAAGCAAACAAGGAGTTATTTCCTGAAACTTTAGCTCCTGATTTTATTGAAACATCATTATGGCTAGACAAGTATAAATTTGGATACATGAAAGATATTACTAGTATTTTTGAAAATTACAGATTATATCTTCCTACTTTAACTATACATGAACCGGGAGGCATAATTAATCCTCACGTTGATAGTAGGGTTAAGAAAATGCATATGATAATCGAAACAAATGAAGAAAACTATTTTACATTTGGTGAAGATCATGCTAGACAATATTTAATGGAGCCTGCAAAGGCATATATTATTAACACCCATATACCTCATGGAACTATTAATAAAGGTAAGACTGCAAGAGCACACATTTTGTTAAGAATAGAAGAAGAAGAAATGATGGATCTCTTAAAGTTAGAAGCCCATATATAATGCTGTATCAGTGGATTCCTGAAAAGGATAAAGAAACTTTTTATAATCATATGATTAGACCTGACATGCCAGGTTTCGGTCCTGTAATAGATAGATATCAGAATAATGGGTATCATGATATTACTGAATATGAGACATATAAGGACTGTAGATGCGGCTTCTATCTAGGAAATTACGACAATGATGTTGTAATTAATCGTCCTTGTATTGTTACATTAACAAGTGATTTTGATAACCATCTGTTTATCAAAGCTGAACGCACTATCATTTATGGAGCCAACTATAAAGCAAAAAATATAAGTATTTTCACAGACGATGATTCTTTTATGGAAACAGGAACTTGTGTTGGAAAAGTTATGTTTATAGATTTGGCAATAGATAATCTGGATATTAAAGATTCAATTAACATAGCTTTCATTAATACTACTGTTAAATCAAAAAATATTGTTAACACAACTAGTATAGTAGAGGTTATAGATTGAAAATTTGTATAGTAGGCGGCGGAACAGCCGGATGGATTTCACTAAGTTACTTAGCGGCCACTACAAAATACGATCTTACTATTTTACATAGTGATGAAATAGATGCTATAGGAGTGGGGGAAAGCACCACTCCTACTATCAAACATCTTGTAGATGTTATAGGCATAGATGAAAAAACATGGATGAAGGATTCAAAAGCAACCTTTAAATATGGCATAGAATTTAAAGACTTTGCAAAAAAAGGTTCTAGATGGTTTCATTCATTTGATGATCAATTGCCGCATCAAGTATTTCATCAGCCTGTTACACATAACGGCAAACTAGTTTATGACAGACAGCACACCAGTATAGATTATTTTCTGCAAACATATCCTTATGAAAGCAAACTTTTTAATGATACACACGGTCCTTTAGAATACTTATTAGAAAAAGAACTTAGTCCATTTAATGAGGCAGGAACACCAAACAATGGAAATTTTCCGGGATATAGTTATCATCTTAATGCTCAGTTGTTTGGAGATTGCTTAAAGAAGCATACTCCTGTTGATAGATACACGGAAATTAATGCTACAGTAACAGACGTAGTAGTTAAAGACAATCTAGTTCAAAGTATTAAATTAGATAACGGGAATGCCATAGAAGCTGATATATTCATTGATTGTACAGGATTTCGCAGATTATTAATTAGTAAATTTAGTAAATTTCAAAAATACACTGATCTGAAAAACAACGCCGCAATTTTCGGTGTTATTCCTGGTTATCAAATTAATAGACCATCTACAATAGCACATGCACAAGACTATGGATGGATATGGACTACACCTACAGTAGGGCAAGTAGGGACCGGGTATGTATATAGCGATGATTATATTTCAGAACAATATGCATTAGATACACTTAACAAATACTGGGAAGACCGCGGACAAAAATTCCAATTAGCAAAATCAGTAAAGTTTACAGCTGGTAGACAGGAAAAATTAAGTTTTGGAAATGTAATTTCAAATGGACTAGCACAAAGTTTTATTGAACCATTAGAAGCTACAAGTTTAATGGTCACATGTGTTACAGTAAAGAGCCTAGTAACATTGCTTAATAAACCAAGAAAAACTACAATTGAGTCTATTACAAAGGTTCATTCTAAGCACATGGAAAAATTTATAGACCACACAAAGTATTTTGTGTATATGCATTATGCTTTAAGCTCTCGTAATGATACAGATTATTGGAAAGATGTAGGTAACAAGGAAAATGCAGATAAACAAGCCACAGACTATATTGTTAATAGAGTTAATACCAGTCAATGGTTACATAGTGGAGAAACACTTTTAAACCAATTTAATTGGGTAAGTATGCTCATTGGCTACGATAAGTCATACGGCAAATTGTTGCCTAAATTTAATAGTAGTGAGATAGAGAACTATAAATGGTATACAGAAAATCTTATGGCTAACTACAAATTTATTACCAGAAACAATATTCCTGTAAAGGACTTGTTAATTGATATTAATGGTTAGCTCTAGCTCTATAGTATTCTTCTTCGTTTAATTTCCAAATATTTTGTTTAGTATTGAAAAGTTCAACTTCGCTATAAGCCTTAGAAAAAATCTTATTTTTAAGTAAAGTTCTATGTACAGCTAAATCCATTCTGTTACTTTTTCCTCTAGTTTCTTTATTAGTTGCACAGTTCGTGCTTAAATAGAATTCGGGTTTTTCAAACTGTTCTTTGATAAATTGCATTTGCATATGTAGTAAATAGTATGTTTGAAAACTATTAAACAGTGTACTGTCTAAACTGCCCTTCCTAGAATACTTGGGCAATGTAGCACCTCTAAATAAACATCGCCATGCATTAGGATTTATTTGATCTAATTTATGTACTCCTGCCATGGAAAAAATTATTTCTTTTTCTGTATCTATACCTATAAAGAATTGTCCGTAAGGCATCTTCATTTTGTCGTATTTTATGGTTTCTAAACTTACATTATTATGGTAATTTAAATCTTTACATTTATTACAAAATGATATTAATAAATCTAAATCAGATTCATTATATTGCCTAAACAGCAGTTTTCCAAGTTTTACCATTTGCATCTTTTATCCTACTGTGAAAGGTCTTTGATTCCATGTTAAATAAATCTCCTGTTGCAACACCATTTATATAACACATACTGATTTTTGATTCTATTCCTGAAACAGGCATAAACATAACATGAAATCTCTTAGTGTCTATAGTCTCTAGATCAAAAGAAATAGAATTATAACCTACAAAAACCGGCGGCGGAAATTCAGTCATTCCATACCAATTGCCTATTTTTTGTACTCCTTTTGACAAAAATGCATCTATAAATTCTTGTGTAATTTGCGAACTACCAGTAACCATATATTTGACACTGCTCATATCTAACTCTTTGAACACTTTAGATGCAGATAATAATTCAAAATGTTTAGGTATTAAAGAAATATAAGTTGGTTTTATTTGATTAAATAACTCGCAATATGAATATGGTGAAAAATTGGCACAAGTTAAACTAGCACCAGCTAATCTTGCAGGGTACGCTGTAACTGTATAGTGGGCAACGGTATTCCCAGGAAATACATCTAGTACCCTGTCCTCAGAAGTCAAACCGATTTCTTTTATACTTGCTTTTGCACAGTCATTGATATAATCCCAAGAATGTGTGACTAATTTTGGTTGATCAGTACTGCCACTAGTGAATAATGTTAGCATATAATAATTTATTTAGATTTTATGTATTAGTTTGCAGATATGGATTTTAGTAGAAAGCATTCCACGCATTACTATCATAATACACTGGATAACTTACTGCACCTGCTTTACCTGCAGGATCCCAATTCACTCCATCGGCTATAGCAATCATGCCTTCTACCAGTGTTGCTGGAGCCGAAGATTGCGGAGCAAGCCTTGCTATACCGTTTACATCTAATGTAGTGTCTGTACTTGGTGCTTGTGTATTAATACCTAATCTTCCAAAAGAATCAAAAACCATATATTTTAGATCCAATGCAGAGTTTGTTCCAGCATTAGTAACAACTTCAAACATACCCGATGCTTGATCAACTCCTGGAGTTCTGCTTGGATCTACCCGCATACCAAAGAGTCCAGAAACTACATAATCTGCTGTATTAGGGTCATATGCTTGGTAAGATATAGCTCCGAGATATTCTCCTCCGGTAGTAATTACTGGAGAGCTTGCACCGCCCTTAATTCCTTTGAATGTCAATTTAGGTTGTAGAGGCATAGTGCCAGTATCGTGAATGATTTCAATTGGTGATGAACCTGATCCGCCAGTACTATCAAACTGAACTGTGGTAGGTCCTCCTGAAGCTCCTTCAATTCTAATTATATTAACACCAGTATCAACAGGAGAAATAGCATCCTCTACTATTTTAAGCCCGCCGTTAGTAAGTGTTCCGTTCATTGTATCAACAAAAACTGTAGAATCTTCACCTACTACACTACCTATTAGGTCTCCTGTAATCGTACCTGTTAAGATTGTGTCAACATCTAATGTAGTAGCAGTAATTGTATTAGTAATATCTGCAGAAACAGCAGTAATACTTCCTCCACCATTTGGATCGATAATAACGGAACTATCGTCTGCTACAACAATACTATTAATAGATGTTGCTTCAATATGTCCGTCTGCTACTATACCGTTTACGTATAAATTTGCCCAACGCTTTGTGTTATTTCCTAATTCATATGCACTGTCGGTATCAGGAACTAATGAGCTTTGGAATTCTGCACCTACACTAATTGAATCAGTGCCGGAGTCGCCTAAGACAATGTTACCATTTGCAGTTATAGATCCGCTTGCTACAATTGATCCTGTAATATCAATGTCGCCAGTTCCGGTAATGTCATAACTGTTCAGGTCTAAATTACCGCCTAACTGTGGTGTAAGATCATTAACAACATCTATTTCTAGTACATTAGGATCTACTGCATTCCAATCGCCTGATGCGCTATCATAAGCAAGAATACTTCCATCGGATGCAGGTCCTGTACTATCTGTAACAACATTTGCAAGTTCTTCTAGGAACACTTCTCCTAGAGTAGTATCTACAGGTACACCACCTGCTGTAACGCCGTCTCCGACGTATAGTTTTTTCGTATCTGTAACATAAATCAGTTCACCGGACTCTGGTGTAAAGCTGGTTCTGTCAGCATCAAGTCCTCTTCTTAAGCGTAAGGCCATCTAAATGTCTCCTGAACAATTATTATATGTATTTATGTCATTTAGAGAATTACGTATTATCATTATTTTCTTTTTTTCATGAAATACTTGGTTCGTTTTTCAATATCTTCTTTGACTCTAGCAGTATCCAAACGGAAATCTACATTATCTATTTCGTCCTCATATTCTGTAAACAATGATTGTAGATGTCCTTCTATTTCTTTTTCACCAGTATGCGGATGCTTTAACATGCTTTTTTGAACATCTATAACCCATGTTTTTTCATTTTTGAAATGTATGTGGATAGAATGTAGGTAGTTTAGCGGTACTACATTGATATCAATATCTTTAAATATTTCCGGCCAAACTTCTGTGATATTTTGCTTAAACTTCTTACTGCCCTTAGGCACTACTTGTAGCCTTCTTCTTTTTAGTAGGAACAAGTTCTTCAGCCATTTCACGTAATTTTTTTGCTTCTTTAAACATAGCGTCAGCTTGAGATCTATAAGAAGATGCTAATTGTTCGTCGTCTAGCACCTGTTCACTTGTTGCTACAGGTTCGTCGCTAGGTAAAGTTGACATTGGCTGTTCTTGAGTTTCAGTTTTTTCGGTCATAGATGTAGCATTTGCAAGCGACAACTCTTCAATAGTAATGCCTCTCGCATCTGCAATAGCTTGATTTACATCTGAAAGTAGAACTGCTGTTTTATTATTAGGCGTCATTTCAACAACATTTGTTGGTACCTTTGTTAGTTTGCCTGTTGTATGAAAAGCTGCAAGCATGATTCTGCCATCTGGGATACGTGTTCTAGCCATTGCATCAGCTAGTTCTACAGATTCTTGTCCTGATGCAGATTCTACAAGTTTCATTAAACTATCATGCATATCTGCATCTAGGCTCTCTGTGTGTACCACTAAAGCATTGTTCGGATCATTCGGGATGGTTTTGTAAGCAACAATTAATTTACGGTTATTAGTAGTTAATCTACCTACGTGTTTAAAGTCAGGCATTTTACTCTCCTTGAGCTTCTTCTGTTACTGGCTGAGCAGTTTGTTCAGAACCATTTTGCTGTTCTGCTTGTTGTGCTACTGCTGCCAAAAATGTTTCTAATTTTGTATATACGTTTCCAACTACAGTCATTTCATTTGGCTTAAATGCACCGCGGCTGCTTGCAACATCAATAATAGATTTAATTGAACTTAAATCGTTAACTGTTAATTCTACAGGTTGATTTGCTTGCTGTTGTGTTTCACTCATAATAGTATTCTCCTTATAATGTATATATGCGCACTTTATTTAACGATATTTCAAAAGTGGACAAGCCAATATGAAATAACTTAATTCTTTCTTGTTTTCGAACCCTATCTTAAGTGATTGACCTTGTTTGTCTCTTACAGTGCCAATGTAGTATCTACCTTTACTGTTATCTTTGATCCAATTCTGTAAACTTTGTTCAAGGTTATAGGTTTTTGGAATAACAGTATATTCAAAATGTTTAAGAGGATAATCAGTTTTCCGCACCTTAAATAGTTCTAAAGCATTAGGAGACTTAATATTAAACACTATGCAGCCTCGTAATGTGCTGTAATTCCAAAAGGTGCTTGTAGTTTTTTGTCGTAGTTGCTATGTATAACAAATACAGTGTCACAATAATCATCTTCACCCCAAGTGCCCCATGGATACCCATCTGTAAACATTATAAACTTCTTAGGAACAATATCATTTTCTTTCATATAATTCCAGTTACATTGAAATTCTGTTCCGCCGCCGCCCATGATTTCATAGTTTAACAAATCATCTCCGTTGTCAGCACTATAATCTTGTTCATTATATACTTTAGTATCAAAGCACCAAATTTTAATATTGTAATCTTTATACTGTTCCATTATGCCTTTAATTTCACTAACAAAGTCTTTAGCCTGAGTATCACCAATTGATCCACTCATGTCAAGCGCGACACAGATGTCAATAGTCTCTTCAAAATTCATACCCGGCAAGATAGCACCAGTATGCCAAGCCTTGCGTGACGGACGGCTAAATGTATAATCGTTCCGGATAGTTGACTGTATTTGTTGCTGAAGGAGTTCTCTCCAGTTCATTTTAGGTTCTGTCAGTTCTTTAATAAGTCTAGCAACTTCACCTGGAACATTACCTGCACCTGCTGCCTGAGCAGACGAAATCATACTCTCTTTTATTTCATCTCTAATTTTACGTAGTTCATCTTTTGAATAAGACGGACGTTTAGCATTACCATTGTCTGCATTACCATTATCAGAATCACCACCGTCTCCTTCCCAATCAACGTGATCATCTAATAATTCGCCTAATTCTTTTAGAAATTCATCACCGTTTTTCTTTGCCTGATCAAACAGGTCATCATATACTTCTTCTGATGACCAACCTTCATATTTAAAGTCTTGATAGATAGGAATTTGATCTACTTTTTCACCAATCTTATCTCTAATTAGAGTGTTATTTACAATGTAGTCACAGGCAATATTGTAAAGGATTGCATCTCTATCTTCTTTTCGTTCTAAATGATCAAAAACACAATGAAGAATTTCATGTGCAATTACAAATTCAATTTGCTTTTCTGTCAATGCATTAAAGAATTGTGTGTTATAATAAAGGTTACGACCGTCTGTGGCCGCTGTAGGACACCAATCATCGCAGTTTTGTACACCTAACCGTGTCGCCATGTTACCAAAAAAGGGAGCTCGGAATAGTAATCCTACTCTTGCGACAATAATTTTGTCAGCAACTACTTTACGCATTTCTTCTAGTTCAGCCGGAGTAATTTCTTTTGGTACAAAACTTTTAGTATCTAAACTCATAAGTGCCTCTCATTCCTTAGTTATACATACATTATACAAATATTTAATGGAAAAGTCAAGAGAAAAAGGGTGTTTTGGAGAGATCACCCAACTCTTTTTGGCACTATGCTGCTTGTGCAGATTTGATATACTTTCCGAAACGTTCGTGGAATTCATCAAAACATTCTACTTCGTCTGGATCAATGGGCAATGAATACTGTGTAAGAGCAAGTTTAATACCCATTACAACAAGTTCAGTTTCAAAGTTATCCATTGCAAATCTAAGGAAATTATTTACTTTGTTATCAAAGTCTTTGTCACCTTTATTGCAAGATTCTTGCAGTTCATAACAAAGAGAGACAGTCAAGGAATACTTGGCACTGATTTCTTTAGTCTCTAAATCTTTTACCTTTCCAAGCAAGATATCCGTTGGATTTGGCATTTTTGATGCCATTTTACGGTGTGCCATAAACTTTACTGCAAGGCCTTCGCCTACAGAACCACTAACAAGATCTGTTGTAGTTTGTTCATCGTCGTCATCTTCTAGTAGCTCTGATACAAAAGACCACGAACGGGGTGTAGCAAATGAACGTGATGGACTTTTAGGATCAAAATCATAAAGATCTTGTTTTGCAAAAGTCAAATACCCTACAACATCATTATGGATTTTGTTTTCTACTGCCCAGCTAAACCAATCATCAAACGACACAGCAAGTTCTAAGTGTACAAAACGATTTGCTAATGGAGCAGGCATTCTGTAAGTAACACCTTTGTCAGCGTCACGGTTGCCTGCCGCCACAATAAGAACGTTGTCTGGAAGTGTATATTGCCCTACCTTACGATTAAGGATTAATTGATAAGCTGCAGCCTGTACTGCTGGTGCTGCAGAATTCATTTCATCTAAGAACAAAATAATATTTTTATATTTTGATGCCATTTCAGCAGTAGGCAATTCTTGCGGTGGTGCCCACATCATTGCATTATCATTTGCCGCATAATATGGAATACCTTTAATGTCTGTAGGTTCCCAAAGTGATAATCGAATATCAATTACATGAGCTTCAATAGAAGCACCAATTTGATGAATAATATCTGATTTGCCAATGCCTGGAGGTCCCCACAAAAAGATCGGACGTTTTTTCTTAAATGCACGAACGATGCTTTTCTTTGCTCCGTTTGGACTTACTGTACGAATTGCTAAATTTTCCATGTTGTATCCTCTTGTTTGAAGTCAGTGCCAATTTCTAACTATATATATAGTATAGCACCTTAGTAGAAAAAGTCAAGAAGATTTTTGCCGAAAGTTAATTTTTTTCTTGCCGCTTTAATGCTTTCATTATTCCGTATTTTTTAACATCGCCTGAAAAAAGATGTAGTTCTAATGCTTTCTTTTCATTTGTCACTATCAATCCTTTTTTCCATAAGTAATACGGACAATCGATGAAATTGTCTAACCAAATCAAAACATTAGTTGTCATTTCAAAGTCCCTAGGGAAAGGAACTTCATACGTTTGAAGATCTAATGTTTCTGTAACAAACTCATAACCAGCATCAGTTAATCTTAAACCACCTGTGTCTTTTGATCTAGTATTTTGCCACCATACAGGCATATACTCGGTCATAGTAGCTTCTGTGACTGCTTTTCCTGATTGTTTAAGAAAAATTTTAGTATAAGTTTCTTTCCAGTTCATAACTATTCATTTTCTACAATTTCACCATTAGTGAGTTTGTATACTTGGAAATCATTACAATTAAACATGTCGTTGAGTTTTTTTGCTAGATTAATAGCATGTCCCGGATTTGAAAAAGATACTTTTTTGTATTTAGGTCCGGGATAATTTGTTAATGCATTTGCACTCTTTAGATTAAACGGTTTACCTTTGTAGAAGACTGCCCAAATTGCTTCTGCATCGAGAACTTGTTCGCTCTTGTAGGTTTTTTTGTTAATATATTCTAATAATACATTAGGTTTGGGTCTACTCATATACGTAATCCTTTATTATAAAGTACGTATATATTTATCCTTTATTGGTATTATCTACCCACATAATTACCATTTTGATCCTGCATCTACATTTACCTGTATAACTTCATTGTCAGTTGATTTGCTTTCTGCAACAAGTTTTTCAAGATCGCCCTCGAGTCTTGCCATAGTAGCACCTAATGCATAGGCTAGTGCTTTTGCTTCTGCTATATCCAGCATAACTTGTTTCGATTTACTAAAGTCTGCTGACTTAACTTTGTTAATAAACTGTTGAATAGGAAACGTATTTAAAGGTTCATTTTGTGTTGGCAATAGATAACTCCTGTCTCATTTCTAACTCTGTATGAAACGGACCTTTAGATTGGTATCGTTCAATAGTAATAAGTTTAGGACAAAAGCTCTTAACCCAGCCTTTATCAAATTTAATAATATAATAGCCTGCACAATATAGACTTTTTGATTTATCGCTTTTTGTAAATAATGGCAGTTTACGCTTTACATCGTACAATGCATTATATGGTGTAGTACTAGTAGGAAATCCGTGTACTACTTTATCTTGCACAGTTTCTTTAATTTCTAATTTTTCCCAATAGAAATCTTTTCCAAAGTTTTTCTTTAACTGTTTTTCGTTGTCAAAAAATCTAGTACCTAAGTTGTCAGTAAACATAAATCTTGTGTCACTCAAACTTATAGTTCCTAGTTTTACGCCGTTTTCTTCTACAATCCAAAATCTATTATCTAAGATTTCTTTTGCATTAATTGTCATTGTGGATACCTCGCCTGTAATGGTTCTGCATAATGTTGCACTTGATCTGAGACTCTTTGCATATCCCATTTAGCACAAAATTTTAGTAATCTTAAACCAACTTGTGTAATCTGTTTAGGTTGATCTATAGCATCTTGTATAACATCATTGATAATTGATCTAATGTTACCAGGTTGTGCAGTCAAATCGCACAATACTACATTTCTATTGTAATCATCTAACACCCGATGTTCAACACCTTCGTGATCTACCCAACGCTGTAACATCATGTTATTCCAGTTGTAGCCTTTTGTATCCTTATCTGCAAATGCTTCTTGTAAGCCTACTTTGTTCTTTGTGCCTTTTTTGCGTACACCAGGAAATGCAGAGAACACATTATCACTTGTATCTCCACGCATACATTTTTCAAACAATTGATACTGAGGATGAGGAGCAGGTTTAGGTTGTCCTGTTTTCTTGTCGATTACCTCGTTACCTTTATCGTCAAAGTAACCTTCGTGTGTAATAGTTACATTTTGTATACCATTATATTGCTTTACATTAGGAGCAATAAGTTGTGCAAAGTCACCATCTGTACTAATAATAACGTGATTGTCATTAGGGTGTGATTGTACCCAGCCTGCAATTAAATCATCTGCTTCTAGTTGCGGATGACGCATAACAGTACAGTTAGTTTTAGTATCTACAAAATCCTTAAACTCATCAAAGATCTCCCAAAACACAGTATCTTCTTCTTGCTGTGTAGGAGTCATTGCATCACGAGTTTCTTGTCTGTTACGCTTGTATGGCTCGTAGTAGTCTTTACGCCAGCTACGTCCTTCTAAGCAAAAGACAATATGATCTGCATCAAAGTCATTCCATGCTTTCTTAATACTGTTTAATGTAATATGTAACGCCATACCTACTTTAGTATCGATATCGCCACGCACAACATGACGAGCTCTAAAGAATGTGTTAGCAGTGTCTACAAGTATATAAGTTGCCATTCTAGTGCCTTTTCTAATTTATACTTATATAATAGTATCTTTTAGTAAGTTTGTCAATCATTAAGATACTTCTGACTTACCTTTTTCGATAGGAACAACATTAATATGACCCATTCCTCTATCGGAACTTTGTCCTTCATCTTCTAACATTTGAATAACAATAGTTCTAAACCAAGCATCAACAATTTCTTCGTTTGTTTCGCCTGAATACCCTGCATCAAGTAGTTGCTCTATAAACTCATTATTCCAATCAAGTTCAAAGAACCCATTTCTAATATTCTCAGGATTTACTTGGGTATCTAGTACCGCTACCCAAGGTTCGCCTGCAGCTGTAGCGGCTTCTTTTTCTGCTTCAAGTGCATCTCTGCGCATTTGTTCCGCTGTATTTTCAGTTTGATCTTCTTTTGTTTCTTGACCAAACAGTTTGTTAATAAATTTTTTCATTATAATCCACTCTTTCTAATCTTGTCTAAATCGATTTTAGCCTTCATAGCATTTTCGTGTTTTGCATTGATGTATTCATCAAGTTCCCCAGGCATTTCCGAATAGGCTGATGTGGAGTCTTGGTGTGAACCT
>Ga0222719_10000192_pt1 | contig 60230 bp, 69 predicted proteins | sample C33_34DmetaG_FD_165039 | JGI IMG/M metagenome (GOLD analysis project Ga0222719, IMG submission 165039) | Estuarine water microbial communities from San Francisco Bay, California, United States - C33_34D | ecosystem: Environmental > Aquatic > Marine > Unclassified | place: USA: California...
AGAAGTTACAATTCCAGTCAATCCTGTACCAGATGATGTCGCAGTAATAAATCCAGCACCATTGGTCAGTTGATTAGTGTTAGTAAATGATGTGGTAATAAATCCAGCACCATTAGTCAGTTGATTATTATTTGTTGGAACTGTTGGTGTATTTGAAAAGTTATTATAATTAAGGTAATAAGATGCTGCTTGACTGTTTAGAGTAAAGGCATTAGTAGCATTGGTTACTGATGTAATTCCACCAATTGTTAGTTGATCTATTTTTTGAAATTCAACAACATCACCATCACTAATAAAGGGTGTCATAGTCACAACAGACCCATTGGTAGCCGTAAAGTCAACTCCACTTCTCTGTTTAATTCCGTTCAGGAACACATCAATCAAACCAACTTCATATCCACCAGTAATTGTGAAATTCGTTGTTACACCAGAAGATGTTTCTGTCTGTCTAGTGATTGTTGAGAATGGAATATTAACAGTTACAGTCGTTCCAGACCCTACAATTGTTACACCTGCTCCAATAAAGTTGATGTCTGTATATCCAGTACCAACACGAACTGATCCCGATTGGATTCCAACACCAGAAATGATGTTAGTTAATTGACTACCATCTCCTCTAAAACTTGATGCTGTAATAATACCAGTTGTATTAATAGAAACTGTTGTGCCAATCCCAACAGATGCTTGTTTTCCATCTCTGTCACTAAAAACAACTTCTCCAGAAGTGTCTTGGTGTATTCTAACTGTGGTGGCAGTACCAATAATTATCTCATCAATACCTTCAATTTTTCTAGCAGTTGGATCTAAGGTAATTGACCCTTGACCAATCGTAAGAATGCCAGTAATTCTAGCATCACCATCAACTAATAATGTAGTATTACCATATCCAACATGAACAGTTCCAATACCAGTACTAATTGTAGATGCACCAGAAACATTTACTCCATTTGATAAGACATCAACTCCAGTTCTTGCGGTAACAATACCAATAGAGTCTATATTTTTTACATCTTCATATGTGATTGTACCACCAACTGTTACGTTGCCACTAAAGAAACCATCAACAGCAGTTATAGAACCAGCAATACTAATATTATTAGGTACGTCATTGGTTCTACCTGCACCATATACAAGTATGGCACCATTAGCAGTAGATTTTTTAAGAACAACAGCAATCTTTTGAACAAGATGTGTTGGGTCAGTAGGTCTTACATTCGTAAGTCCTCCACCAGGTGCAACATATAGTTCATCTCCTACATCAAATGCCTGAGTGTTAACACCTTCCAGTTCACCATAAACAATGATCTGACCATTAGTGTTATTGGCAAGATCTGTACTTACAACACCTTTTGCAGGCATTGTTGTTGAGTTAGATGCTCTTGATTCCTCAACGTCTAATCTATCCTGTCCACTATTATATGCAACTTGATATACAGGTGTTCCAATAGTTAGTCCATAACCAATATTTTGGTTTCTAACATCAAGGGTAAGTTTTGATGCGGAATCAGCATCTCCACCTCCTCCTAGGGCAGTGCTAGCAATACCAACCCACTTTGATGTTGAAGAATCGTAAATTAGTAATTGTTTATCAGTACCGTCAAAAGTTACATCATCAAGATCTTTGATGAAACCTGCTCCACCACCACCCATTGTTGAGAGTTGAGTGGTAATCCTATTAATAAACAGTCTGTAATGATTTGATAGATCATCAAGAGTCGCAAACTTTTGATCAAGAGGTGTTAATATATCAGTTTGTCCACCTGCTTTTTCTTTTTCACTAGGAGGTTCATTAAGAAGATAATTTTCTTGTAATTGTTTTTGATCTTTTTTGATCAATGAGGCAATATCCTTAAGTTCTTGGACAGTTGATTTTAAAGAATCAATGTCCTTTACTATAGTAGATATATCATTATCATAATATTTGACTTCTGGAAGTAAATTTACTTGTTCTTTAAGTTCATTAAAAAACTTTAAAAGTGTCTCATCTGTCTTAATGCTCTGCTCATTGATAGAAGTAATTTCTTTTTCTAACTTCTGTTTTATTTTATTCTGCTCACTCAGAACTGCTTTCTTTAGTTTTCTATCATCATCTTTAAATTCTCTGTGATATTCCCAAACTTTTAATGATGACTTACTTAGTTCGGAATATATTTTATCTTTAGTTTCAGTTAATCGAATATTAGTTTGATCAATCTTCTCACTAACATTATCTTTAAGGTTTTTGACATTTATATTTTGCTCAAAATCTTTTACTTGAATAGTCTCATTAAGTTCTGATACCTCAAAAGATATTTTCTCTTTAATTACGTCAAGATGTCCTTGAACTCTGGTAAAATCTTCATCAATAGTATTAAAAGTATTTCCAATCCACCTAAAATCAGGCACATCTCTAGATTTTACCTTATTAAGTTCTTCTATGAGAGATGATATGTCACTATCATAGTGTTTGATCTCAGGTAAAGATGATATATCTTCTTTTAATTGTGTTATTTTATCATTAATATGTTCAATATCATGATCGTAATACCTTATTGTTGGTATTTCGGGTATTTTTGATTCAATTTCAGTTAATTTTTCCTCAAAATGTTCATTTTTTACATCTAAGTCATCAATTTTATTACTCTTTTGATCAAACTGTGTAAAATATTCTTCAATATGAGTTAGTTTACTACTTAAATCACTTAATTCTTCATCATAATATTTTATTTCTGGTATTTCTGGTATCTCTTTTCTTAAATCATTGACCAGACGCACTAATTCTGCCCATTCTGGTGCAGTCTCTACCAGAATAGGGTTAATGTTCTCTATTTCTTCAACTAAAACTTCTTCTTTGGGTGATTCTGTAATATAATCTTCTACTGACGGAAGTTCCTTTTCCTCTATAAAATCTTTATATGAGGGTAGATTATTTTCCTCTACTATATCATTTATTGACGGCAGGTCTTCGTTAGACATTCTATTAGTGCATTACTTTGGGATTTCTCTCCCTGAAATACTATTTATCTGCCTGACTTGCTTGCTTTAACATTTTTTGAAGGTCCGCTGTAGAACCAACAAATAGGGCATTATTTACCGTAGTAGGACCTTTTTGATCCTTTTCCTCACTAACATCTTTCAGTTTCTTCTGAAGATCCATTAACTTATCAGTAGCATCGGAAACGTTTTTAATAAGTTGACCTGCTACTTCATATGCTCTTGGCATCTCACTTTCTTGAGCAAGTTCAAGAATACCATTGATTGCTTCTTGCCCTTTTTCTATTATTGAATAAAGATTACCTCTGGTATATTCGTAATCTTTTTTGATGTCCTCAGTTGATGATTTGATTTTTTCAATCTTATTATCAACTTTTGTTTTATCTATTTGGACATCTGAAACTTCAACGTCAAATGCCTCATCCAAACCGTCATATTTTTTAGTCATAATAGTAATTAACTAAATCCTCCATCAAATCCAAAGTTATCTCCAACTTCAATGAATGAAGCATCTGCTTTAGTGATATTGTAGATAGCAGAACCTAAAACATGTTGTTGAATCGGAGTCTTATCCTGTGCTCTTCTAACTGTTAACCTATTATCAACTATATTATCAACGTACATTTGCTCTTCGCCCATGTAGATGTATGTTTTCTTGGTAAACTTAGTGCCATCTGAAACTTCAATCACAGTATCTTCAAAATCAACGTTTGCTGTCAACTGAGCAACTTCACTTCCGTTATAATCTTTCAGTGCTCTTGGTTCTACAGTGTAAGTAACATCTCTTTCGTATTGAGTTTTTCCTTTTGTTCTTGTTCCTGCAATATATCCAACAGAAACTTTTTCAACAATCGAAGAACTAATATCTGTAAGTGGTCCGTAAAGATAGGTTTTTGCTGTAAATCTAAATGTATAAACTAATGCTCTTCTTGTATCAAAGTTACCTTCATAATCATCTTCCATTGATACATTATCAAGCACAACTGGAGTATTGACTACTTCTGTTAATCCGCTAAGAAGTTTAACCGGTATTGTGTATGCGGGAGTGAAATAAGGTAAAATCTGTTCGGTTATTTGCAACATATCATCATTTAGTTTTGTCATTACCGACAATTCAAAAACCATGTTGTATGGTACTGGCATATATGCCTTTTTAGTTTGTTCTCCGTTATCGCCAGTTATAACAAACGTTTGAGATTTTGATACTTTTCTTTCAGGATCATAAGTTAAATCAATAAACTCAAATGACATTCTAGGCAATGTCATTTGAACAGGAGTATTCAAATCTGGAGTCTGTTCTAATCTTGCTAGAAACTTTTGTGTAGGTCCATAGGCAAGAGGAACTTTGACGACACTCCAAGTCTCATCATTTCCGTCTTTGTGTTTAATCTCGATACCGTTAAACAGAGAACCAAATGAAATGATTGTAGATCTTAGAATTTCGTTATAGAAATACTCAAACATGATCTTTAAAGAATATACTTCTATTTAACAGTTTTACGCCTAAGGCATTCCAAAAGGATTTTTCTCACTAAAATCAATAACTAGGCTTGCTTCTCTCTGAATACTATCATTATCTGCGAATGGAGTAACCTCGTCGTAAATACCTACCGTTCTAATAATACCAACTGCAGAAGATTCTGAACCAGTGATCGTTTCGCCTGCCTTGAAATCACCACTAACTATTGAAATCTCAAGAGTATTAGCAACTGCATCATACTCTTTAACTCTGGCTGTAGTGCCACTAGTTCCACCTGTAACAATTTCATTATATACAAATGATCCACTTGATGTAACTATTCCAGCAACTGGTTTTGATAATGTGACATCTGGTGCTATAACATATTTTGCTCCACCATTTGAGATGTAGATAGAAGTGACAAATCCTGCAGAACTGATTGTGGCAATACCTGTTGCTTTTACCACTCCATTTACTTCTGTATAATAGTTCTTCTCTGAGGTATCATTTGAAATTGTAACAATAGGAGGAGAAGTATATCCACTTCCACCAAAAGTTACAGTTATGCCTGTTACTATTCCGCAATTTTGTATGCCTACTTCAACATTTTGGGTTGTTGTAGCAAGACCAACAGTGGCGTTGTTTATAGTAAGAATTGAGGATCCAATACTCGTTACAAAAGTATCTTTTGGTATGATATAAACTCTTTCATATGGACTATCATATCCAGTCTGCAATCTTACACGGTCACCAACTACCATATTAGTGGTATTGATTCCTGTAATAACTGTTGAACCTATACCTATTGTTCCAGAAGTTGTAATAGAATCAAATCTTATTGTAGAAATTCCTGTAGCAGTAGTTCCTACACCACCAGTTGGAGTACCAAAAGTCACCGTAGGTGCCTGTTTATAATAAACACCTCCTGTAGTTCCGTATGGGAACAGATACGCAGATGCACCAATACTAATAGGTGCCCTTAATACACTAGCACTGTTAAGAATAGCAGTTGCTGCGGCACCAACATGTTTTGGAGTTGATATTCCAACTGTTGGTGCTGTAATATATCCTCCTCCACTATTTGCTATTGATACTGTCTGCACAGAACCTGTTGGAACAAGAATGCTAGTAGCAGCTGCCCCAGCACCAGAAGGACCTCCTCCGTGAAATGTAATAATAGGTGCTACAGTATATCCACATCCAGCATTTGTTACATTTACTGAAACTATTTTTCCCGATGTTCCATCACACCCAACATAATCATAAGTAAGTGATGCTACACCTACTGCTGTTGTTCCTCCTGGTGCGGACGAAAAAGCAACTCTGGGTAGTTCTGTATACCCTCTACCCATATTTGTAACTACAACAGATCCAACAGAACCAGTTGTACACAAACTTGAAGTTGCAGTTGCCTGTGTACTGACTCCTACAGCAATAAGTCTAAGAGTCTTGATATGTCCAATCTGTTCAATTTCTTCATCAATATCATCGATTCCAGTATCAATGACTTCATCTTCATATCTAAAGAGTTCACATCTTAATGTGTAAACATAGTTCTTTTGTAGTTGATAGAAAGGTTGTTCGTGTTCTACATATTTGATTTCAAATAATCTCTCTCCCAGTGGAAAATAAATCAAATCCCCTTCTTTTGGTCTAGTTGCTAGTTCAATATTGGGAAGATTCTTAATCAACGGAGTAATGTACTCCTCAAATCTCTCTCTAGACACAACCAGAGTTAGATCATCTTTTTCTTGAATACCAAACCGTGATAATATGGTTCCTTCTCCACCATAACCATCATAATTATCTACATATGCCTCAATAGGATATGCGTTATCAAACTCAGATTGTATGACTTCTTTAATTACAGTAAACTTCGTAAGATATTTGCGAGGCATATAATACACCTCAATACCATACATTTTCAACTGTTCATTGACGAGACTTTGGATTAATCCCTGTTCTCCTTTAGTTCCGTTTTGAAAAAATGGATTAAGCATAGCATCAACCGATCATATCTAGAGGTGGAAGTTCGTAAGTGCTTAACATTTTTTGCTTTATTTCATCAAGTTCTCTTTGTCCATCATCAAATATTTGTCTACCATTAAACTCAATTCCTCCTGGAAGTTTTACACCCTGGAACTTCATCAGATTTTGACCCCATTGTCTTTTGATAAGAGATGTTAGATATGGTTTTATAAATGAATCATTCCAGACTCGTGAATAATCATTACCATCCAATACTGACCAGCAATCTAAAACTAAAAACTCTCCTGCTTTTAATTCCGTCCAATCTACGTCAAGATACATTCTATCTTGTCTTTGATTGAATCTAATTTGCTTATGAGTATTAAGTAAAAAGTTTATTGTTTCCAAATAACTCATAGTCATTGAGTAGGAGGTAAGATCATATCCAGTTGCTCCTGACCCTTGAAGTCCTGCCATATCACTTAACATTAACTGATATTTAATGTTAAACATTCCAGAAGATAACCCTTCATTATATTGAAATACTTTATTGATTCCAATAATTGATGGAGGAATTGCTATATAATTGCTATTTTCATAATATGTAAATGTAGTATTAGTTCCAGCAATATCTGCATTTGCTGTAATACTAGTTATTCCTGACGTTCCACCGTCACCTGATGGTGCTCCTGGAGGTCTAGCATTTCCTCTGTTAACATCTTCATCAGTTACTTGGTATTTTAAATATGCTTGACTTACTCCATCAAAATGCCTTTCTTGAAAAAACTGAACAGCATCATCAACTAAATCCTGCAACTGCTCTTCGGCAACGTTGATTTCAACAACGGGAGCTCCCAATTGCCTTAAACAATAATCAATTAATTCTTGCCTAGTTGACGGTTTTGCCATTATTATAAGACAGTTCTTTTTTTATTATTTAGTTAGGTATCAGTAGATATTCCTGTAAAAACATTAATATTTCCTCTTACAACACTGTAAAGAGTACTTCCGACTCCCATTATAATGTCGTATTCATATCTACCACTCCTGATAGGAATAGTAGTTGCTTTGGCGAGTGTTATACTGAACTCACCTTTATCTGCATCTGTTATAGTTTCAGTAAAACTAGCAGTTGGGACACCAGATGAACCGATGGAAACAGTTTTAGTCATTTGTGAATACATCGTATGACTCGTCAAATTGTAATTTGACCTATCATTATTCAAAATCTTAAATGTCTCTTCAAAATCAACACCAGTATACATTGTAAGGTTCACTCCATAAGGAGTTCTTACCGAGGGATCAAAGGTAATTGTATTATTTGCCATTTGCTATTACTTGGAGAAGAGTTTTGATGTCACTAAGATCATTTTGTAGATTATCCACTTTTTGTTCAAGATTATCAACTCTCTTCTTCTCAGAAGAGAGTCTATTTCTTGCATTTATGTAGTTTTCATAATCAGTTTTGTTTCGATTCACGATAGCACCAGTAGTGTTATCTCTAAAAAATCCATCCTTTCCTTCAATTGGTACTAATGTCATATCAAACTACCGCGACACATCTAAGATTTCTAAACTGAGGAACAATTGCTTGATTGGTGGATGTTCCTATTAATTTAATCCTAAACATATTAAAGGGAGTTAGATTATCAATAGTAAACTTATACTCTTTAAAGTAATTCAATGATGGATACTGAGTGTAAACATCCGATGGTGGGACATATACATCTGGTCTGCCATCAGCATTAAATGGTTGAAGAACTGTTCCAAACTCACTTTGATTATTGATGCCTGGGAAAGGAGTAAATACACATTCTGTAGAAGGAAGATCTTGATCAAGAGCATAGAACATTCTGATGTCATTGAACGTTGAAACATATCCATCAATGAATATTCTTAAGGACGATGCTGGATTCTCCAAAACAATATTTCTAGTCACATACATCAAACTAGTCGGGTCACTTAAGATTCCTTTTGCTTTGCTATCTGTAGCATAGTTGGTGATGGGTTGATTTGCTCTATTAGAAACAAATACAACAGCAGCATGATCAAGATCGATAGCAGGAGATAATCTATTATCAACGGTCAGCATATTGCTATTCAAAGTCATTGATTTATTGTATGGGAGACCGTTAAGATAACTTCTCTCATTAGTTGAAGAAACAACCATTCTTTGATTATCGAAGTAATTCTTTTCATTAAGAGAAATTTCTTGATATCCCTTATCCAGGAAAGAGATTTCAGTTCCGCTAACAGATGTTTCAGTGACCGTTCTCATCTGAGAACTAATAGAAGTTCCATTAGGTGTAACTGTTCTCAATTTGGGAATAACGATTGAATAAGGAAGATTATATGTTCCTTTAACCTTAGTTCCGCCGCCAGTTTTACTAGTGACAAAATACCGAGAACCTAAAGTAGGAGAAGTAGAACTCCTATCAGTTCCATCAGTAGACATATTAACCTTAATGTTATAGTGATCAAGTCCGATAGCATCAGTAACAGTCACATCTGCAAATTGATGTTCTTTATTGATTCTTAGCAAAGAAACTCCACCAAATTCATATCTGTAGACTAGTTCATTTACATTATGAGTAGCAGCAACAGTATTATCAACTGCCCTGCTTGATATTCCTACCAAAGAGTTGCCAGCAGTTCCAGTATATGAGATAATCTCACTACCAATCTTTACATATCCAGGATTATTAACACTAACAGGAAGACCTTCAAAATCTGCTAAGTTGGCAGTCGATCCGACAGAAATGGCACCTGTATCTGCTTTAGTATATTGAGCAGAAAGTGCTGTTGGAGTGATGTCAGAACCAACCTCTTTAAGAAGAACTCTGTTTGTGTTTGAATACATTCCATGATTTCTCTGGAACACTTTCAAATGAAGTCCATCATTTCTGACAGTAACTGGTGCGTCAGGAACCAAACTTCCACCTACACCCACATTTACATCTGAAGTGATTCCTACAGATGTAGTATATTGTAAGTAGTTATTTGCAGTAAACTTGACTTCTCCTTGAACTTTACTGAGTTCAAGTTCATTAAATCCAAGCAATGCATTAACAGACAATTTCATGTCTCTTCCTGGTAATAAAGCATTACCACCAGTGGTTAATGGTGCTAGAACATCACCAACATTATATCCACTACCGCCCGCATTGATAGTCGCAGCAATAGCAACTCCATTGTTTATTGTAATGTTAGCGGTTGCATTCACACCTTGACCAGTAAATGCTGTTAAAGCAATTCCAGTATAAGTAAACTGCGATGCTGCGGGAGTATATCCTATTCCTGGATTAGAAAGTCCAAGATTTCCGGTTGATGAACCAGCAAGACCTACCAATACTCCTCTAAAGTTAGATGAAGTTTGAGTAATTATATCTCCAATTGATAGTTCTCTTCCAGCATCAACTCCGGTATTATTGATGGTTGTTCCAATCCCAACACTAATCGTTCTAGGAGTAATTGAAATACCATTTCTAGTGATTTTTTCAAGTTGCTGAGGAAGTTCTGGGTTAAAGAACTGAACAACGCCTTGAGATACGAACTGACAGCGATAAAGAACAAACTTAAGGTCTTCGTATTGACTTGGTGTCCATACTGAAGCATTCTGAGATTTAAACAAAGAACCTAAGAGAGGTTGCTGAGTAACAATAATTTGTCCTGCTTCTTGGGCAGCAGTTGTTATATCTGCCTCACCAAATCGGGAAATCCATACGTTGTAATCAGTAACATCTGCCTTAACAATAATCGCATACTCTGTGTTACCGTTCAAATATACTGGAGAGTTAAAAGTAAATGTAGTTGGAACGGAACCATCTTCAGATATCTCAACAAATTTTGGATCTAAAGTTACTTCAGAGAATGGGAGAATGATATTAGTTGGAGTACCAAGTCTAGTCTCACGAATTTGAATAGTTACAGGGAAATCTGTTGCTTTAGATTGGAAGAATAAATCAATTTTAGAAAGATATATGCCAGTAAGATCATCAACAAAGAATGTTTGAGCGAGAGGATCACCGCGACGAGGACGAGGGGGAGCAGGTGGTGCTGGTGGTGGTGGGGGAGGTGGTATTCTAACAACATTAATATCTTGTATAATATTAACTTCTGTAGACTCACCAACTAGTTGTCTGCTTTCTGGTTCAATATCTTCATTAGTTGAAACTCTAGCATTTCTCAACGAAAGAGTTAATTCTTGAGTGTTATCGAGATCACCTTGAGAATAGAATATTTCTTTAGCACTAGTAGAAAGTGATCCTTTAACTCTACTGTTAATTGAACTACTTGTTAGTCTAAACTCTGACCTTCCGGTGTCGAAAGTTGGATTAGAGACGCTAGATGGGTCAGGAACACGGAAAGAACCAATCAGAGTACCAACTCGGTCTGTGATAAGTCTAACAGAGGTTACAGTCGCTTCTGCGCCACTTGTACGTCCTCTCAATACCATTCCTGATTGAATGTATCCAAAGAACTGTGAAAACTCTTCAGACTGCAGACTGTCGGTATCTACATTAATAATAGTAGATGCTCCAGTGTACGCAGTTGGCAAACTATTTGCTCTGGTATAAGGATTGCTATCATAAATGTCAGAAGGTTCAGTGATACTTCCATACTTATGATTTGCAGCTGCTGCTCTAAAAACAATCTCAGGTAAAGAAGAACTACCTATTTGTTGAGAAGTAACGCTACCTGGCATTGCGCCCTCAATAGTTTCTCCTACAGCGAACGTGCCTGAAGTCATCGTGACTTCCATGAGTTTAGGAACTGTAAATCTACTGATTGCTACACCATCAAAATAAGAATATACTTGCGTAAACGGTTTCATTGCCTTAGCAGTGAACTTGATATTACGAGACCTCATTGTGTGAGTGATCTCTCTGTTTACAACTCTATCACCAAGACTTTCAGTATTGATTACCTCTTGAATAGACTGTTGTGAACCAGTTCTTGTTTGCTCAAGTGAAACCGATCCATTAATAACTGTGCTTTGAACTGTAGTTCTTCCAGTATCAATTCTTGCAGCACCAATTCCTTGTCCTGCAAGAATTGCACCAGCACTAGTTCCATTTCTTTGGGCAGATTGGGCGAGTGATTCATTTCTGTTTGTTGCACTTAGATCAAGTTGAGCACCAACAGTTTCCCAAGAGTCCCAAACAATAGGAGCAACGCCAACTCTTGACCCATCTTCAGCAGTTTCAACTTCTGCTCCAATCACATCAGCAAGTCCTTGGAAAGAACCTTCCATAAGAACATCACGTACCTGCATTGTATTGGTATCAATCCAAACATCAACAGATGGTTCTAAATCAATACTACCTTGATAGAAGTTAATCAAGAATGGAGTAACATTTTCAAGTCTTGTAGCAAATGGTTGTTCTAACCAGATATTATTAGCATAATCAAGGGTAACAATATTACCTGTTCTGCGTACTCCGGCACCTAATAAAGTATTACCAATTCCAACCTGAAGATTTACAGCATTAGAGTAGTGAGGTGGTCTGAGAATCTTTCTCTTTGTATCAATAGAGTTTTTAATTCCAATTGTAAGATCTTGTGGAAGTGTGGAACTAAAGTTATCTACAAAAATTCCAGACTTAAATCTATTAAGTCCATTAATATCTGGAACAAATGTGTTCAGAGTTGATTGCTCAAGCAAATTCAATGAACTATAATATTCAAGATTTTTAACTCTTTGTTCAATTTTTGAAATATCGACCATTTGATATCTCTTATGGTCAATAAATGTTACTTTTGCATCATCTGTATTATAAAGATATGGAGGTAAGAATACATTACCAACATTCATTCCATCTGTTACCGATAGAGGAAGTTGAGGAATATCATCTGGAGCACCATTCTTGACTGAGAATGATCCATTTTTATCAATATAAATTCTATCTGCTCTAGCAAGATAATAGTTATAACCTAAAGTAATAGATTCATCCGATGCTATAACATTTTTTGAACTATGTTGTCCACCATTGAAGTTTCTACCAAAGAATTCAAGTGGAGATCTTGATCCAGGTGTTACAGTGTAATCTGTAACTCTAGGTCTTCCATCAATAATATCTGTAACTCTACTATTTCCGATGGATGGTATTTCAGTTGAATAATCAAAAGAACTGTAAGAATCAACAGTAGTAATATCTCCGTTGTCAGAACTAGAATAATAAGCATTTGAGAAATAAACTCTCAACTTAGAAGCAGCTTCGGGAACATTTTCTTTTCTTACAATTCTTGAGAAATCATAGAATGAAGATCTTTGACCTCTTGCAAGATAATAATCTCTAGTTACGTTTTGCGACCCAAGTTCAATATTTGAGGCATTTCCCGAAACAGTTGATTGTGAGAATGATAATGGTTCTCCAACTTCAAATACTATATCATTTAAGTAAACAAAACTAATAGTGGTGTCGTTCTTTCTTTGAATATACCTTGCTTTAGCACCTGAGGTTCCCCCAGAGAATGTTTCTCCAAGAATCAAATCATTTGTAGTTGCTGAAGGACCATTCATATTAGCAACAGCAAGATTAGGTGATTCTGGATCTTCTGTTGTTCCTGATTGGAATATGCCGTATACATCAATCACATCAGGCACATTTAATGAAATAATATTATCTTGAACTCTTGTTCCAAAAGGATAATTTCCATATATCAATCCGTCCTGCAAAGTAGCAGTTCCAACTCCAGAAGCACTATTTTTTGATTTATTGATAATAATATTATTAGTTGAATTCTTTAACTTCTTCTTAGATGTTATATTAGATTTACGAGTAGATGTAATAAGAGTTGCGTCAGGATCCGCACTACTTAAACCCTGCAGTTGAAGTTGAGTATTGCCCTGAGAGAATATAAACTTATCAGCAGTAAGAATTTCAGTTCCACCATCTGATCTTAACAGTGAATATCTTTCCTCATCAAATGCTAAGAATACTTCTTTAGCGGGATCATTTACGGAAAATACTTGAGAAAGTCCATTAGCATCAATATTGATTGATATATTGTTTCTAATTACAATATTACTCCCACTTAGATCTACTGATTCAATATTTTCTTTAGGCAATACACTGTATATTGAATCATTACTTGAGAGATTTCCAGTTCCTTGCGAACTTTGCAATCTAGAAGCAATTATTGAAATGTTAGTAAGGTTTGTAGCAGATGTTGGAGGAGATCCTTCACAAATACCAGTTACAGTAGTTACTCCAGTAACAGTAGCAGTTTTTCCATTAATGCCAGTTACTCTTACGATAGTGGGATCAGCATTATCGGCAATCGTATATTTAATTAAATTACCTGTAGTGACAACTCCAATAAATCCACCAGCAGCAAGTTCGGGAGCAGATATTGTAGAAATACCGGCATTATCTCTTGCAGAGATAGATCCAATACCTATTGAAATTACATCTCTTTGAATTGTATCGGCATTGAATGTATTTGCTGTCCCAACAATACTATAAACCGATTTTACATCAGCAATTGAGTGATTTTTAACTCCTGTAACAAATCTAGAAGTATCTAAAACTCCATTAAAACTTAATCTTTCTCCAAAAACAAAATCACCTTGTTGACTGTATGCAGTCAATGCTGTTCCTGCGCTTACATCATATCTTAAGAATGCAGAAGCACCACTTTGCTCTCCTTGAAGATGAACAGGAGATGATAGTGTAGTACTTACATTAACATTTAATGTAGTATAAGTTTGTACATCAAACAGTGATAAATCCCAAATATTTACTTGAGGTGTAGTAGTATTGTAACTTCCTGACTCTAAAGCAAAATCATAAATTCTAGCAAGTCCTATTTCTGCACCAGCAGCTGTAGTAGAAGATGAACCCACTCTTTGATCTCTAAGGCTCACAGTGGTTGAAGTGTCAAATCCAACAATTGGAGATCCAGAAACATTATTTACTTCTATGGTAGGACCAAAGGTAAAATTAACTGCCTGATTTTCTAAAAGTCTTGTATCTCGGGGTTTTCTAACATCAATAAGTGATGGAGACCTTACATCAACTTCATAACCTTTAACATATGCTTTTCCTGGAGATACTTTATATACCAACAAGTCATCAGATGGCACATTACCACCAACAGTAATTTGTCCTGGTTCGTAAACACCCCTATTTCCTTCTTGATTATTTAAACTTTCTTTTACAGAAGTTACAAATTCATTAATATAATAATTTCCAGATTCTTCAAAAGTTCTTTTTGCTAATTCATCTCCTAAAAGATTATATTTGGTGTCATCAATTTTTGTTCTTAATAATCCTCTTTGAACTTCTGCAAGTTGAACAAAATTCTCGTCATTAAAGTCATTCGAGTCCTTCTTCACTAAAGTGCAGGAAATCTTTAATCTGTCTGCACCAGGTGCTGTGTAGTTATTAAATCCTTGGGCATTATCTGTAAGTTGAGGGTCAATATCTGATGAAATAAGTTCCTCGTTAATTAAAAGACCAATCCTGTAACTAGGTTGAGTTCCATATTGATCAAGAATCAATAACTGACTCTGAACAGTTACAAAATTGCCCCTAATAAAAAATATACCTTCACTGACAACAAATGCAGATCCTGTTTGTGAAGCATCTTCAACAATAGTATTAGCAAAACCTTCTCCAGCACTTATGAAGGTAGTTTCATACGAAATACCTTCATTTACTATAAGAACTTCATTATCAAAAAATGTTTCAGTGCTATTATCTGTGCTTGATTCTAAGTAATTTACATAAAGAGTAAAGTTTCCATTTTGAGATTCGGAATCAGTAACATAAGTTACAACTTGAGCAGTAATACCTGAAGATTGCCCAGTAATCTTCTTTCCTAATAACTGATCAAGATAGATTTGTACAGGAACACCAAGAAATTCTTGTTGAATCTGTACTCCATAGAATAAATCATTATAATTTAAGTTACCAGGAATTACAACACTTCCTTCCTTATATAAATTATTACCAACGCTTTCAATCTGATTCTGAAGAATAGATTGAAGATTATTTAACTCTCTCGCCTGAACTGGGTATGCAGGCTTGAAAAGTACTTTATAATAGTTGCTACGAGGGTCAAAGTCGTCAAAGTAGGGAGCAACGTTGAGGTTAGTTTCCTGGGGCATAATTCTTTAGAACTGCAAGATAATCTTTACGTCTTCTTTCTGTGAGGATGACCTGGTTACAGAGGGTCTATTATCAACGTGAATAATATTTCCTGAGTATTTTTTAGACTCTGGTTGAGCAACGCCCTTCACAAAACTTTGACCTAGAAAGTAGGTACGACTATTTATTACAGTACTTATACCGGGACTTCCAATAGATCCAAAGGAGGTATCGATACCCAAAGTAACAGATCCTCCAATAATATTGATATTTCCCCCTGCTGCGGGGTCATTTGTGAATCTCAAAGACTCAAACCCGTAAATAGGACCTGAATTTTGAGTTCCATCAGAGTTAAATCCAGAGTTTGTTCTATCCTGCCAGTACTTAAGAACTCCTGTAGATTGATCATAGGATATAACTCTACCAACTGATGTAGAACCTACTCCTACTTTTTGTGTAATAATGCTATCTGGGGTAAAAATAGCACTTTGATACGCATCACCGGCACTAGTAAGTTTAAGAGCATATACTGCACTTGCCTTATCTGTAGTCAATATGGTGCTTGAGTCGTTATTAAGAGGATTAGCGATTAATCCGACTCTTGCAAACTCATTACCGGTAATAAAGTCAGGATTTTCGGTATCATTTTCAAATCTAGCATAAGTTAGAACATTAAATGCCCCTAACTCTCTGTAAATATCAGCACCATGCCCTCCATTTGGTGGAATAATAACATCAAAGACTGGAGATGTTGAACCCGTAGGCACTCCACCAGTTTTAAGGTCTAAAGTTCCAAAAGTGTAGTTTGATCCACCGTTTGAAACATTAACTGATTCAATTTTTGAATCATTATTGATAATGACAGTTGCCTCAGCGCCTCTACCATCACCATTGATGGGTACTCTAGTATATGTTCTAGCAGTTCCAAGACCAACACCACGGTTTCTAACCGTGACAATTTTTAGTTGTCCACTTGTGGACGCATTCTGCCGTATAGGAGCAACATCAGTATCAGTATCCCAATTATTTGGAACAGGGATGTAATTTGTTGATTCAAACTTGATTGCTTGACTTGGTTTAATAGTGTAAAGATATTTCCAAATATATCCATCGCCGCTACTACCAGCAGATCTTGGTTCTAAGTCAGTGAAGGTGGGTTCATCTAATGATGGACCTCCTTGAAAAGCATTTTCTGGGGTTGCGTTATTATAAAGACAAATATAAACTCTAAAATCTGAGTTCATTACATAATAATTTGCATCATAGATGTCAAAAGAACCAGATGGTTGTGATGGATTACTCCTAGTTATATCATTTCTCCACATATCATACGTGGTTCCTGTTGCCCACGTAGTCTTTTTAATGACTTGACTAACATCACTTGATGTGATTTTTTTCATAGCGATCATTGTGTCCCAATAATCGTTAGATTCATTCAAACTATCTTTAGGAGACGGGGGATTTGTATTCCACGTAGATTGATAGTCACCAGCATTAGGTAAACCAATAAAGGTATAATAAGAATTTGAAGTGGATTGTATACCAGCAACAAAGTTCTTAGCATTCAAAATACGAAGTTGGTCAGTAATTATAGCTGCCATTTTTAGAGAACTTTTTGTTATTTATCTTATATTTCAAGTATTTATTACACATAATTATTGAATCTAAGAGCATCTCTTCTAGTGATTAGTGCAGAAGTAGAAATGCCACCATATCCATTTTCAGTATAGGAACTAAATGTGGTAGAAATACTACTTCTGCTCACATTAATTTTACCCCAACTAAATGATCCAAAACTAGTTGTTCCATATGAAACAGTGCTTATAGATCCTACATTAGTTATTAATCTTCTGATAGCAGTTGTTCCAACTCCAATCACATTTGATTGTACAGTTGATGCAGAATAAACCTGGAATACACCATCCATAAATGATGTGGTAATTCCCAAAGTAGTTCCATCATTATACAAACTTGTGAGAGCAGACCCTACTGTAGGAGAAATATTAGAGTTGAATACTGTGAAGTATTCTCCTGTTGAAATTCCACTTACAGTTACCGCAGTGCCTACAATATTTGGATTTCTCATATCAGAATCAACTGGAATATAGAAATCAAATCTAAGTTGATTAAATGATCCATTAGTTGTTGTGCCAAATCCAACTATATTGCCATAATCTCCATTATAACTGGAGACTGGCATAACTTCTTTCACCAAAATAGGTTCTTCAATAATTACAGTAGGTGGATGAGTGTAAGTGTATCCAGAACCAACAGTATTCACAGATACAGTCGATAGTTTACCTGATGTTATAGATCCAACTCCAGATGCCCTATGAGTGTTGCCAAGACCAATCGGAGGGGCAACACTAATCGCAATCGTAGATAATCCAACATAACCTTGTCCAGAGTTAGTAACAACAAAAGATGATATTGTTCCAGCAATGCTTACCACTGCAGTCACAGACGCTCCAACCAAAACATCTTGAGTATTAACTACAATTGAGTTTTGGAAACCTCTTATATTGGACTCATTTCTAGAATCAAATAATGGTCTAACAGTATCAACATATACAATTGTGGTGCTGATGCTCAATGATTGTGTCAGATATGCTGCTGGGAAAATAGATGGTTCATATGCTAGTCTATCTTTACCAATTTCATCACCATCAATAATTTTATCAACTTTTTGCTTACACCAATTCAATGGTCTATGTAAAGTTTGATCAGTTGTAACTCCTGGTCCAATGTATGAATTAGTTGCTACGCTATCAACAGTATTGATGCCAGTAACAGTTCTGAAATCTTGATTTAACGTGATAGGTTGATTTAAATCGGGATTGTTGGATAATTTAAGTAAATCACCAACTTTAACTGTTTCTAGAATATCAGTGAATATAACATCAGAATCTCCAGCACCTTTATAAAACAAAATCTTGGAAGTATCTCCAGTATTCCCATAACCTACTAGAGATCCTTTGGGTGCCTCACTGAAAGTGATTATGCTACCACCGTCAAACTGATATGCTTCACCAGGTTTTTGTAGAACATCATTAATAAAAACTAATAGTGTTTGATCAAGTTCAATATTTGAACCTTTTTGTGATTGAATTGATATGGTCTCTTCATTTACACTCAATCTAAATGCTTTTGTAGTTCCATCAAACTGATCATCTAATCGATCAAATACTTGGAATTGTCCGATGGACCATCCAGCAAATGAATCAGTATGAACACGATCAACAGTAATCTGGAACTCATCAAAGGTTTTAGTGGTATCAGTTGGAATTCCAGTTGCGCCACCAAGAGCAACAGTTAAAATTTCTCCTTCTCTGTAACCATAACCAGTATCTCTGATCTCAAAATCAATAACACTAGAACCCTGACCTACGACAATATCTGCTGTAGCACTTCTACCTACACCAGAGGGACTTGAAGAACTGAATATGAGAGGAATATTTGCATAACTAAGTGGTTCATCAAATACCACTACTGGAGCATTTGTAAATGTATATCCTGTTCCGGGGTTTGTAATCGCAACACTTACAATATTACCTCCAGATATACTAGCAGTTCCAATAAACTCTACATTTGCTATAACTCCACTGTAAGTTTGAACACCAACATTGACAACAGTTTGAATGCCAGATCTATATCCAGAACCACTATTTCCAATACTAATAGAAGTAATAGTGCCTGCTGCAGATACTAAAGCAGTCCCTCCTGCTGATATTAATGGCTGATATCCAAATCCACCTGTTGAACCTAGTGAAATAAACTGTCCACCAGCTGGTAGAGATGATTTATTGTAATCATATCCTGAAGAACTAGGACTGCCTGTAAATGTAATAGAACTTATACCTGTAGGAAGATCTTCAATAACATTATAATCACCTTTATATGCCTGAACACCTTGTGGTGTTTGATGGATACCATTCACAAGAACAATTGTACTTGTTGTTATTCCGGTAATATTTGAAGCATTAGAAGTTAATGTATATGTTTGACCAATGCCTGTAAATCTATCAGAGATAGAATCAAAAACATAATTTTGATGATAAGTCTCATTTGTAGTTCCTGCACCAGCACCTTTCATAAATGTTCTGCCTTGGAAATTAGAACTCGTAGTAATTCCAGTCCAATCTCTGCTACTAGGATCACCGGTTGTAGTGCTTAGTGGAGAATTGCCCGTAGGCGCAACACCAAAGAAAAGTTGATTATTGATGATATTGTAATTGCCTTCATATTTTGTAATTGTTGTTCCAGTCGTGTGTATAGCAACAGTTGATCCAAAATCACCTCTAGATACTGAAACTTTTATTGTATTTCCAACTCCAATGGTTTTAAGAATCATGTATTCATCATCAATTTTAATCACATCTCCTGATGTGAATGAGGTTAGTCCAGTGGTGTTGAACACAAGATCAAAGATAATATTTTGATCCAATGTAGTAGTGATGTCTGTAACGGCAAGTGGAGACTGAATCATGTTATCAATTGTGAGCAATGCCTTAGCATTCTGATTTGTAGAGTTAAACGCATGAGATGCGCCAGCTCCTACAGCACTTATTCCAATGGGAACAGGTGGTACACTTAAAGCGTTTTCTGCAGATGTTGCCAATTGAATCGCTGCCTCATCAACTTTAATAACAAAAAGTTCAGTGTTAGGTAGTTTAGTTGTAGCGCCAATGCTTGGGAATGTTGTATTGTCAATGACGATTGCCATTGTTGTTCCTGTACCAGGATGAGAATACTCAATAGATTCTCCACCCACAAAATAATGATTTGGAATAATTACCTTATTATTTGATACATCAACAGTTGTTGCTGATGAACCATCAAAAACTCTTCTAAAAATGTCAAGTCCATCATGTTTTAGATCAAATTTAGTCTTAAGATCTAGTTTAGTACCTTCATAATCTTTATGATCAGTTTTAATAACAGTGCTAAACATATCAATTTCATCAATCCTAGTATTATCATCATATATTCTCATTTCTGTGAAATAAGTCCTAACATCAACATCAATATTAGGTTCGGGAGTGTAGACAATTTGAAGTCCACTAGTTGATGCGGCAACACCTACTGTTCCAATCGTGCCTCCAGTATTAATATTGCCCCATTCAACATAAACATCATTTGTGTTGGAGTTCAGTGCCGCAAACTCAAGGATTTCATACTTACTGTTTGTATTGTCTTCAATACTCATAAAGTAATAAGCTGACTCTGAAGGATCTTCATAAGATGCCACTACATTAGCAGTAGGAGATCCAGAAGAAGCAATAGTAGAATAACTAGAACCAACTCTAGTCACATCTAGCAATGTATCAGATACCGTAGTTCCTGCGTCAGAGATAGCAATTATACTCGCGGTACAAGTCATAGCGAGTGCAACATTTGGAAAGAACTTAACAATGATATTTCCACCAGAAAGTCTGGCATCAAAAGTTCCAAAACCAACCCCAGTTAATCCTTCATTCTCATCAATTGAACCAAGTTCGAGTTGATATACATCAGTTCCATCGTGTACTAAATTTAACTCAGAAGCAAACATTTTGTTGTCAGATGCTTCAAAGTTAGCCATAATCTTTGCTGATCTATATGTTGCTCCAATAGAAATTATATCAGTATTGGTTGATGTTGGAACATTGGTGATTTCAGATTTTATAAAAGCAACATCACCAAATCCTTTAGAACTCTCTGTAGATACTCCGGTCAAAATAGCAAAGTTCGTGGTCGAAACATCATAAGTATTAAATTCAAACTTTGTAGGATAGAATAACAATTTCCAACCATCAGATCCTGAAGCGTAATCATAATATCCGAGATTTGGATATGATTCGATAGATGCAAACTGATTAATGAAACCTACACTGTTATCCTGAAGACAAGAAACGATTGCAAACTGTCTTTCATCTGTAAAAATTCTATCTCTTGCATGTGTAATAATTTTATTATACTTAAAATCATTTCCAAATACCGAAATAACCTCAAAAGGAGTTGTTCTTTCGTTGCTATTAAATTGAGGACTAAGATCATCTATACTCAGAACTCTATTTCCTACTGACTGGAAATAATCAGAAAGAAATATCGTATCAAATACAATTTCATTAGATACATCAACATTTTTTAATCTCTTAGTCCTTTCAATTGCACTGTCAAAATCATAGTAACAGTTTAAATCCGCTGAACTAGTAATATCAACTATGGTTTCAATATTTGAGTCTGGAGATGAAACTGTTAATTTAAGATCATTATTTATTTCTCCGCTAAAAATCTGCAGATCTGCATATTTCTTAAATCCAGAGGTATGTACTAAGGAACCTACTGGATCACTCCAAGTGTCAAAATCAATTTCAGAACTAATCGAATATGATAAATTTTGATAATATTCATTATCAGGAAGTCTTTGGAGATTATCGTTTAGAAATCCGGTATTCTTCTGCCATCCTCTAGTAATTGTTGTGCCAGTTCCTATATTGATTTCTGCATCAAATACTGTTACAGATTCAATACTACCTTCAGCACCAGAGGTTGCTCCTCTAATAATATCACCAGGTCGCGCAACTCCATTTATCTTTGCTTTGAGAATTTCAATATTGTCATTATAACTATCAACTCTTCCTTTATATGAAGGACCCTCAAATCTTTCCCCTTTGAGGAAATTATTTTTTCTAATTTGAGCATCAAAGATTGGAAAGTTAACCTTAGGAATGACTCTACCTAAAGAATCCTTACTATAGTTGCCTGGATATCCTGTTCCAACGTATTGATTTAAATTATACTCCACATATGCTCCAGATCCACCTGCAGCAGTGTTGACACCAGATACTGGGAATAGTGCATAGTTATAATCTTTTGAGTTAAATCCAGAACCAGTAGATCCAACTCCAACACTTATATTCTCAACCAATATTGATTTACCAACTTCAAACGGAAAATCTCCTCCAGAGAATTGATGAGGAAGGAAGAGTCTTACAATTTTAGTTGAGTTATCATACGTGATTGATGATATACTAAATCCGTTTGAGTTATTAACGGGAAGAATAGTAGGAGGAACATTATATAAAGAAGATGTATTCTTAAGAATTTTTACTTCAGTATCTCCTAAATTATATTTAAGATCTGTATCAACAATTTTATTACTAGCCCCATCAATAACAATTAGATCAGGTGCTACAAGATAGTTTATTCCTGAAGATGTGATGCCGATTGATTGGAATGATGAAAGTGGAGAAAGTTTAATAACTTCGGGAACCCCTGCTAAAATTCTTAGAGTTGGATCAGTAGGGAAATCATAACCAATATTAGTAGAGTTAAACTCTGATTTCAAGAGTTTTCCAATATTGTTACTATCTGGTTCTAAGTATGCTCCAGTTCCAAATCCACTTCTTATAGAAGATATAGATGGGATTGTCTTATATCCAGAACCGGGATCTAAAATTTTAACTTTTGATATTGCACCTTGAGCAGTTTTTGATGTTGTCTCATATGATGCATTACAATTAGTTGATCCAAATGATATAATATTTGGTGCTGATGCGATATTAAATGTAAAAGTTGTAGATCCAATACTTGCAATATCTCTTGGACCATCTAATTTTGTTCTTACGACATTTATTTCGTTAAAAGCATAAGCATCACTATCTACTATAATCGTGCTTTTATTGGTGGTAATGATTGATTTTTGAGTTGGTTCAAAGTTGTACCAAAGGACTGATGGAACTTTATTAGTAAAATTGATTGAAAGGCTGGCATCAGAATCAATCCCCATTTTTCCATTAGTTGATATCTCAAACTGATCACTACTTCCTGAGGTAAGAAATCTGTTATTAAATTGAAGATCTGTAAAAATCTTCATTTCAAAGGCAGAATATGTCACTCCATTTGATATAAATGAAAGTGAAGAATCAGAAAGATCAAATTTTAAAATATTATTTCTACTTACTTCTATAAATGGATTGATTCTAGATAGAGTTCCATCAGAAGTTGAATTTATATCTACAAATTTGGGATTAAGAGATTTAAGTTCATTTTTTTCACTTAAAAGTTTAATTTTATTAGAAGTATAGATGTAAACATAGTACATTCCATTATCTGTGAGACCACTTGCTGGAGAGGAAGCAGTATATATTACTTTATCTCCAGTTTTGAATGGCATACTAGAGAATTTGATTGAGTTCTCGTCAACATTCACATCAGCAGCAATGAAGTTTGTTGGATTAAATACAATTCTTCTATTATAATCATTAAACTTAACAACAACATCAATCTGATTGGTAGGTCTAAGATCAAAGAATATCTTATTCTTATATGCAAGACCATGAGTGCCTGCTGTAGACACTGTAACTATGTTTTTAGATACATTACCCTTTACAACATTGACTTTATCGGTATGGAAACTATGATTGGTTCCAGTTCCTATTCCTGTAAAATATAAAAGACTAGTAGAGGTGTTTACACCAACATAGGTTCCAGTTGAACCTAATCCTACTTTATTGGAACTAATTCCAACATATCTATTATTAAGTGGAACTGCATACAACTTATCATATGAAGATAAGTTAGTATATGCTACTCCTACTAATCCACTCCACACTTGAATAGATGTTCCATCATTTGGATTGTATTTGATTATTTCATTTATTTTTAGACCATGATTTGGAAGATAGATGTTCCTTGGTTCGACAAATATCTGAGTGATTCCTGCCCCAGGATTTACAATTGATAAAGTATTACCAATACCTATTGTTCCAACACCAACAGATTCTGAAGGTTCAAAATAAATCTTTTTATTAAGTGTTAATGTTTGAGTGGTTTTAGCCAAACCAACTTTAATAGCAAATCTTCTTGAGTCATCTTCAATTAAACTGGATACCGTATGTGCAGTAGCAACTGTGTTGTTAACTGCTCTCTCTACTCTTAATCTACCGGGTTCAATTTTAAGAACTTTAACTTTTTCTGTTCCTATCTTGAATACATCTTCTACCATTACAGTAGGATAACTTAAATTACCGGATACCGAAATATACGTGTGAATACCAGTAGATCCTTGAAGTCCTACTTCCTGTGCTAAGGAAAGTCTAGATGTAGTAACTCCAATAGTAAAGTTGCCATCTAATCCATCAAAATAACGAGAGAGTCCATTCACATTAATAATGTCTTTATCATTAAATCCATGTGGTGTGGACGATACTCCTAAAAACTGATTCTTAGAACTTTGAGGAACAAACTCAACTTCACTAATTTGTGTTGTAGCAATACTTACAGTATTGACTTTTCTGCCAGATATTCTATCAACAGAAGCACGCGCATTCTTACCAAATTCTACAACATCAAAAATAATCTTATCATTTACTTTATAGTTATCTCCACCAGTGCTTATTCCAATAGATTCAATATTGCCAGATTGTGCTGCGGTAATATTAATTTCTTGAGGTTTATCCTTACTTGAATTTAAAATATAGTTGTAAGAACTATATTGATCATTTAATCTATATGGAGTTGTATTTCTCAACCAGTTGTTGGATTTTAGATCATAATCAGATTGATTGGATGACTTTAAAAAGTTAAAAGAGTTTGGTTTTGATTTAAAAGTTGGTCCAATGATATATGGAAAAGCAGGTCTTTTAAAGTTATCAAAAGGACCAGTATTATCAATATTTGCTTGTATTGTGGCAAAATACGCATAAGTTCCATTTGGATATTCTGGAGTAACACATATTCTTCCATTGTGCTCATCTAAATCACCAGAACCAGTAAATTGATAATCTTCAACAAAAAATCCCTCTCCAAATGATGAGAGAGGAGGTCTTTGAGATTGCTGTGTCACCAGTTCATATGAAGATTTAATTCGTGTTATTGCTCCTCCAAACGCATTTGTGTATCCATATGGTCCATAAATTGGATTTCCATCATATGCCCAACCAATAATTGGAGAATGCTCTAGAGAATCAACCTCAATACCATTATCTAAGGTTAGATCTGTGTTTCCATAAATTTTATTTCCATTAGAATCAACTGAATATACGGATTCTCTCAGTTTTCTTGGCGCATATACATGAGCATATTGAAGAGAGTTATCTCTTACATTCTGCACTATAAATCCATCATCACTTTGTATATTGTTAAAATCGTTAGCAAAAACATCAACTGTCCATTGTTGAATATTTGCTTTAATTGAGCAATCGTTTCCAGATTTAACTACTGTTAGTAAAATATTACCTTGACTATACCCTGCTCCACCATTTATAATTTTTACTTCTGTAATTTTTCCATCAACAATAATAGGAGTAAGTTTAGAGTAATTGCCAGATCCAGTCAAAACTAAATCAGGAGTAGAGTTATACCCCGATCCACCTGACTGCACAATAACATCAATAATTTGACCATTAGAAACAACAGGGAATAACTGCGCTTCAGATCCACTAACTAAACTAATATTAGGTTGTCTATTGAAATTAATCGTAGTAGAAGCACCATATCCAACTCCTCCAGAAGTAGTGTCAATAGATTCAACACTTCCTCTGAATATCGGTTGGATTTTGCAGTTAAAATCTTGATTTGTTAACGTATTGACTCCAATAGTTCCTCTAATATTAACTGAGATTGGTTCATAGTTAAACGACCCATTTCCACTAGAAGTAATATTGGCATATATGTTATTACTATAATAGTAATTCTTAGCAATACTTCCTGTTCCTATACCTGATAGTAAGAACTTATTATCATCTACTTTAGTTACATAATAATCAGTATTAGAAGAAATACCACTCACTGGGGATGACCCTGGAGTATATCTAATAATATCACCTTCCATGTATCCATGGTTTGGAATTACAAAGTTGTTAGTAGAAGTATTAATCCCACTAGAAGGTATTGTTCTCTTTTGATTTTTATATCCAAATCCAGAATTTGTTACTATAATATCTGTTACTATTCTTTTTCTCTCTAATGTCTCTAGAGATTGTGTATCTTTCCCTTTTGAAAGTATTGTTACAGTGTTAATGCCTGACTTAGAATCAGATAAGGTATTATGAAGTCTGACAGTGTACGCATCAACTACGTTTGCATAATATACTGAGTTGGTAGACAATCCTAAAATTGTATTTGACCCTCCAGTTTTGTATACTATCTTCTCAAAATCTCTAAACTTGTGAAAGGTCGAGAACCCTATGGTACTATTAGATGTATTGACGTTGGTGCTTCCAGCACCGGCATTGAAAGTAACTACATGAGAAACAGATGATAGATTTGCTTTAGCAGCAGCATCTTGTCCTCCTCCACCTTTGATTTCAATTATAGGTGTAGTGACATAATCATATCCAGTATCAATTATATCAATTCTCTCTAAAGAACCCTTAACAGAAACGTCGCCAGCAACATCAGATCCTTCAGTGTCTGTAACTGATAATACTGGTGGATTAATTACATCATATCCATATCCCTTATCAACAACTTCAAAGTTATTAATTTTTCCATAATATACACTTTTAGGAGATTTGAAGTTAAGAATTTCAACTCCATTAATCAAGATACCAGTAGGTCCTGGTTGTGTAAAGAATGTGCCTGATTTATTGTCTGGAGTCAGCACCTGACGCACAATGGATTGTGGTAAGAGTTGCTTACCATAGTTACTATAAAGTATAATCTGATTATTTTCTACAGAACCTAGGGGTATGATATACTTGTTAGAAAACAAATCAGACTTACTTTTAGCAAGTTGAATCTCCGTAGAACTAACTCTCTTAACAAAATATACTAATTCATCTAAGTTGGAGAACTGACTTTTAGTTTTAGTAATAATTTGATTACCATCAGGAGTATTGGTAATCGTTTCTGTTACGTTGCTTTTATAAAAAACTGCATCTCCGGTATATAATCCATGATCCCCTGCTGATTGTAGTTTTATTACTCCCAATCCAGTCGCACTACCTGAGAAAGTGATTTCCTTACTGTAAGGATTTAAGACTGTTTCAAGATATGATGGAATAGAATTACTAGCAATCAACAAGTCGCCATTAAACTTGGTATACACATTTTGGATATTGGAGTAATACTTTTGAATGATTGGATAATCATTAGACAATCCCTTCAAAATAATATTTTTTAATTCATACCTTAATGAAAGTTCAGATGCTGGTATGCTTGATGATAACTTAACAGTAAATCCTTTATCGGTATTGATTGACGTGATAGAACCCTCTCGTACAACCCCATTTGAACCAGTAAGTCTTACATTATATCCAATATAGAAATAATGATCAGAGTTCAATTCTATTTTGTAAATAGATTCACTTTGATCTATAAGAATAATTTCTTTAACATTCCAGTTTGTTTTTATATTGAAGAACCAGTTGTTCTCTTTAAAACTAGATGAAGGATATCCTAATGTTTTAACATTTATACTATCGTCAGAGTTCAGAGAAAAGGTATCGTCAAAGACATTAAAATCTTTAAGGGCTCCAGTAATACGAACATTTATGATACTATCTGTTCCTAGTTCAGTATAACTGTAAGCAAAATCGTTTTCTACTACATTAGATGTATTTGGAATTTCAGTAGTTAAAGTTGTTATTCCAATAAATTGATTGATTGATTTTGAAGTGTATTGAACAACTACATCGTTATAGTCATTATCCTTCAGGACAATTTCTCCAGTGCTACCAAAACTTACAGTTGAGTCAACATCAATAATAGTGGCACCAATACCTGCGGTGTTTACTAGTTGAGTTTTTGCTGCTGGTTCAAATGTGCTATAAACTGTTCCATTTACATCAATATCTCTTTGATATCCATAATCAATAGAAACTTGATAATATTCGCTTTTGGTATTAAATGCTTCTTTATCAATACCTGACGAAGCATAGTCCCAATTTAACTTTTCTACGTTGCAAACAGATCCTCTTGCTTTTGTGGAATCTTGATATATTGTGCGCCCCTTTAAATCTAAAGGATCACCGACATTTTTCTCAACCACCATATCAATGGTGACTCTATAATCCGCATCAGATGGTTTAAACAAGTATTCACTTGGTCTTATAACTGAAGAATCTTTTCCATATAATGCTCTGAAAAGAATCTCAATTGAATCATCTGTACCTTTTGAATCATAGAAAGATTTAGATCCAAAGATAAAGTTTCTTTGATTGAGATCGCTAACTATTGCTCTATCTTCAAAACCAGGAATAATTTGGTTTTTAAGTTTTCTAAAAAACTCTTTTAGAAAACGAATACTTAAATTATAAATTACAGTGTCTTTGGTGTGATATTCTGCTAATGTTTCTTTAAATACTAGTTCATCTGGGGTATTGGTCTCAGAGTAACTTGTAACGCCACTGAAACCCCGTACACACCCCTCAAATGACGTATCTGTCTTATGGGTGTATGAAATTATTTCATCATCAATTAAAAGCAATCCGTTTCTTTTTGGAAATCCTTCTGTAAAATTTCCATCAATGTCAGTAGGGATAGAGTTATTAACTGGATCAATATCAGATTGAAGAACAGTAGAATCTACTAACGCATAAAGTTCATCTACTTTGACATACTTATCAATATTTTTAATAAGATCATATGTTCCACTCTTAAACTCTACTGAAAGATAATACTGTTTTAAAAATTCAACAAGCAGCGGGAAATCATCCCTCACATATGCAGGGACCTGAGATGCGATGATATCTTGAATATTGACTCTATCGATTGCCATTTCTTATTAGTAGCCAGAAGTTGATTGGGTATTATTGAAAGTAGATTGTGCGACTCTATTGGAATTTACCAATGTTGTAGAACTTGTGTTTGAAGTAGAGGAGGATGTGGTTGAAGCAGATGAAGTTTCTGTAGTTATAAGTTGGGGGGTGCCGCGTACTAACTCATTTCCATCATAACTTGGACTTACAATATAATTGCTTCCAGAGATATCATCACCAGAATCTATCTTATCTACAACACTATTTACCGTAGTATAATTAAGGTCTAATTGTAGATATAGATCTTGAAGACCAATAACATCATTTGAATAAGGAATAGCAGATACTTCAATAATAGGAACTTTATTTCTAACAATACTTGTTGAAACAAACTTTATTGGATTTAACTTAATCTCACCATGAATATAATCTACAACACCAACATTTTGTTTTACAATTATTGCTTGTTTTGGTGATGCCAACTTAAAGAAAAATAGTTTACCTGTCTTCAATCCAATATTTGGAATGTCTCCAAGATATAATGTATCAGAGATTCCACTGATTTTGAAACCTGATGATCTTACATTAAATCCTTTGTTCTCAGCATCAGATAGATTTGTGCCACATTTATCTGTGGAAGAGTTCTTAACTTGGAATCTATTACCATAACATAATTCATACTGACCAAACTTATTAATAACAGGTTCTAAGTCTCTTCTTATCTGGACATTTGTAATGTTAGAAGTTGCAGCAATATTACTATTATCAATTAAAGTTTGATACTTACTATACTTAAATCTTGCTCCAAACTTATTCAATGCAGAGGAAGATGAATATTCAGCGATCGATGATAGAACATCTGCCTTAACTACACTTCCACTTTGCACCTTATTTGTATTATAATATACATTAGAATCAGTTTCAATATAAAGATAGTTTAAATCAATTAACTGAACTTGAATGCCCGCAACTTTATAGCGATTTATTTTTTCAAGTAGAAAATCTTTCAGACAAGTAGATAAAAAGACTCCATTGACAGGTTTAATACTAACAAATACTTTTCCATATTGTGGAGGACTTAAATCTTCTCCACCATATGCTGATACAGACTCTGCTTCAGGATATATGTTAGGAATTAATGCCTCATAGTCTGATGCTGTCACAGCACGATTCTGAGATGCATAAATCTGTGGGGCATATCTTTTGATTGAATCCACAGATTCTATTTGAGCACCAAGTTGCGATGATCCATCAGCAACTAATGCTGTAATAGCAGTTGTAATAGGAGTTCCGTTATTTTCTAATAACTCTCCACTAAAAGTGAATGAATCAATTCCATTTGCTGCAGCACCTGCAGATATCATATATCCAACTTTTACAACATTTGGTTCTTCTAATTTTTTACCAAATACTCCATCACCAAATAGAAGTTCATATTTTTCGTTTGGTATCTCTTGTAAGAAGTAAACACGAGAATCTGACTTAATATCAATCAATCCACTATATTGGGTGTAAGTGGTTTTAATGTTTGATGTAGACGATTCTAGGACCTCTACAGTCATCAATGACGTGTCTATTCCTGTATTTGGTAATATGATTTTTTGATTAGGAGTTCTGGAACTTATTGGAAACTGTGTCTCAACAAAAGTTCCTTCATATATTGTGATATCATAAAAACGTGCTATACCATCTGAATCAACAGTTTTTACAATATCTTTCGGAATTGAGAAAGTATAATCTTGCGAACCAAATCTTTGAGATGTTATTGCAACAAGACCCTTTTTTAAAGTTACACTTGATGCTGTTGTATCGGACACATTAACTTCAAAAGAAATAACTGCTCTTGATGAAGTACGAGATCTAGGCACATATCCTATATTTCTTGCTAGTGACACTACATTCTCTCGTAGTGTTGCACTATCAATGAATACTTCATTCGTTACCATATTGGCATTGTATGAAGTAATATATGTGTTATATGCTAACGCATCAATAATTGTTGAGAGGTTTGACCCCTCAAAATCATAATCGGTGAAGTTAGAGTTTGCACGGAGGTAATCCTTTATGGAAACCTTTATCTGTTCAAAATCTAGATTGCTGAAATTTACTAAAGGCATTTTACCTAGTGGGTTCTAATGCAACGGAGAGTTCTTGTGCCGGTACATCTATACCAACAATGATATATTGTATCTTACAATCAAAACGATACTTATCAGGATCTGCTTTGACTTTGACATCAATGAGTTCTACTCTTGGTTCAAACAACCCAATAGTATCTACAATTTCAGTTTGAATTGCTGATGCTGTACGTGAATCAATCTGCCCAAAGAGTAGATTGCTTATGTTTGATCCTAAAGCAGGGTTAAATGGTTTTTCACCAGGTATTGTAAGAAGCAAGTTACGAATAGAACGAGCAATAGCATTCTCATTCGTCAGTTCAATCAAATCCATTTTAAGAGGATTGATTTTAAATGACGCACTTAAATCTTTGAATGTTTTACTGTTCCTTTGGACTGGCAAAATAATACAAGAATTCTACCTTATTTAGACGCTTAATCCTCAGTTAATGTTACTGGTTTAGAACCACAAGTACACTGATGATCAGGGTCAGAACAATCAGTTGTTTCAAAAAGTCCGTCTTCATTAATTTTCTTAAGTTGTCTAGGAGTTTGTTCATCATTTGCAATCTCCCTTAAAAAGTTATTCTCAGGCATCGTTGTTTCCTCTCTTAATGTCTTGTTGTGTTTTCCAGAAGTATGACTCCTGATCTCCTAATCCCATACGGTCATAACCATTTTCAACCTGATAGTATTCAGTAGAGACTTTAAAGTCAGGTTTCTTTGGTTCTGCTGGTGTAAGACTATTATCATATATTCTCATTCTATTATTAGGATACAAAGCATATTGTCCATTTACTAGTTGTATTAGATTATGAGACTTATGCTCTGCTGGATTCTCACTGGTTGCATAATCAACTATATCAGGGTCCTGATGATAGTTATCTAGAGTACACACGTATGTACCCTTAACGGTCCCGTGATCTCTTGTATACAGTTCATAGTCCATGGACCCTATAAACTGCTTTTGAATCGCTACAACACCATAATCCATACAGTTCCAAAACTGTAAGTTCTGTAGATTCATATCGGGGTCGGGTTTTTTTGGTTGCGATAAGAATGCACTAATTGGTAACTTATCATACATCGCACCATATTCTGGTAGATAAGTTTCAAAATAAAACGCACGACCAGGTATACTTTTACATGATACCCAAACACCTTTTACATATTCGCCCCATCCACTCGTATGATCAGTTAAGTATTCTTTACGAACCCATACTTCTACTGATGGTAGATTAGTAATCAAACAAGCCATAGTATACTCTAATGTTACACATATGTATCTAGACAAAAAAAGAGACCCGAAGGTCTCTTTGATATATTATCGCCCTTGACCACGATAACGCTTTGGTTTTCCATTACGACTACTAGCAGCATACTTTGTATGCTTTCCTGATCCTTGCCGAGTCATCTTAGGTTGAGACTCAATCATTGTTTGTCCCAATAGAGATTTTCTAATCTTTGCCATAACTTAAATGCTCCTATCAGTATAAAGTGATTCTAAGGTTCTCTTTACCTCTTGGTTTCTTTGATGTTGCTTCAAATACTTATCACTAGATACTTCAGTAATAAGTGTCATCTTTGAAGCAAACTCTTCTGAACGATCAACTTGAAATTGATTTGCCATGATAACTCTTAGATTACCCGCATTTTTTCGTGACCTACACGAATCCTTGGATCACACCAAATCTTAAATCCTGCCTCAATAGCATCTAAACAAAATGAGACATCCTCCCCACACATATCTTGTACCGCACCAGATTCAAAGACTTGCATCTTAGGCGCAAACCATGGATATGTCATCTTTGGACTCTCAAAGACACCGTGCTTAATCATTACCCATCCGAATCCTGTATAATCTACAGTAAAGGGTTTCCGCCGTTTTTGTATGCCATCAACCATCTCATGATTCATAACTCCCCCATTGTTTCGGAAGTCATCCTCATCTAACCAGTGTGCTACTGATGTCGTGCGACCATCCTCTGTAGAATACCACCCAGATACAATCTCTCGTTCTGTGCCGTCTTCAGTAATTGCCATATCGCATAACTGCCAGAACTTCTCTGAGGTGAACACAATATCACTATCAATCCATAACTGATAATCATACTGTAACTTTCCATCCCATGGAATCTGACTAGGACCACGCAATACATTCGCGCCTAAACACTTACATCGGGCAAAGTTCACCATTGAACTATAGTCCTGTGAAATCTGAATGCTCATTCCGTTTTGTACTAAGTCAAAACATAGTTGAACAAAGTTTTTCATAAACGTATATGAACATCCCCTCCCTGGTAAACAGAATACAATCGTCTTACCTTTCATTCTTGCTTTGATCGCATCATAATCCCATTCTTCCTTGGAATCCTCTGATGCTTTCACAGGCGTCTTTGCCTTTACTGTAAATCCTTTTGCCATCGGAATTAAATCACTCCACTTCAATCTGTATTTTAACGTATTATGTAGAGAAAGTCAATACGAACTTTCCTCTATTCCATGGGCGGTTTCTTCTACTGCCTCATATGTTAAATCCTCAATACTATAATCAGTCTTCATAAAACCAACTATCGTATTGAGGATCTCCCAACTCTCTTTAAACTTATCCTCAGATAGATTATGCATTACACAATCACTCTTTAGATATATGTGAAAAACTTTATTGGTCCCAATTTTTTCTGGGGAAAATTTTATCATAACTTTTTTTACATCGTCGCTTTATATAGAACTCACGGGTACACACTTTTGTAGGTTAGGGTAGTAGAACGTTTTAAGGAAGGGGGGGTCCTTTATATTAACCTTACCTTACCTTAGGGGTACGCTACGCTCCGCGTTTCGCCATCATAAATCCGCCATAATACTGTCGGATTCACAACACTGTAAGTATAGCATATATGCCCCCTATGTGTCAAACAAAGAGGGCACTGTAAGATTCACATAGTATCAGAAATCAATGGCGTTAAGTGTTCCCTCTGATGCGTCTGAGTTATCGATAGATTGTGCCTCATCGGCAATCACATCGAGGATACTCAGAATTTCTGCGCCAGTGTTACCCTGAGACAGCATACCAAGAAGAAGTTCGCGAGACATAATGAAGAAGAAAAATGTGAGTTAGTAAGCAGTTTAAAGTCATACTTAGGACTGTGTGTTAGTTGTTAGATAGTGCTCTAAGTTCATCAAGGCACATCTTGAAGATATCTGGTTCGTCCATAACATCCAGATCTTCTAAAGTCATATCCCCCGCCATAGAATCACAAATAACTTGTGTTGCTTGGAACTCGTCAAGTATACCCGAAACCTTATTCTTTGAGCGTAGGAAGTCTGAGTAATCCATCAGTTTTTCACAGGCATTTTCCATGATACTGTTGATGCGTCGGTGCTCGTCTGTGATGATGATGGTCATGCGTGATTGCGTCCCTACACTATAGGGGAACTTTAGAGGTTACTAACAATAATACCCTGTTACTATCTCTCAGTCTTTCCCTTATATTGTAGCACCTATATGACTCTGAGTCAAGTGCAGTCCTGTGGGGGAAAAATGTTGCTGGTGCTGTTGACTTTTGAGAGAAAGTGTGATATAGTGCGGTCTTAGATAACAATAAGAATGAGAGTTTCTAGAGACTTAAGTAACAAATAGGAAGAGGGTTAAGTAAGGGGTTTCTCCACAGATTATAGTGATTAAACCACATATAACCCCACCTTTTCAACAGGGTTGTGGAAAACAAACAAAACACACATATACATTTAAAATAACATTAATAAACGTTTTTTTAATGAAAACATGTTATTTATGGGTGTTTTGTAGGTGATACTTAGGGATTCAAACCAAACCAAGTCTGAGCATCATAGCAATCAATCACCTCTTCTTTAATGTCATCCATTTCATAATCTTTAAGGTTTTCAACAATAGTATCCACAGCAAGAGTAACTAAAGACTTAATATCCATTCCTTCTACAATCATCTCAGCATAGCGTTGCTTAAGTCCTTCAAGTTTTTCGGTGTTGGTGATAGTCATTGGATTACTTTTGATGGTGGATTAAGTAGTCTTTCGAGTGCTTCATTCCTTTCATTGATTGTATCTGTAAGATTACTATCTAACAGATCAATCATTAGATTAGCACCTAATATAATGAAGATAGCAAGGAAGATAATTCTCATGAGAAGACATAACCATTAGTGAATGTTACGTTCTTGAATACATTCTTTCCATTGATTGCTCCTACGAAAAGTCTTACATACCACTGAAAGTCTTTCTGAAATACACCTTCTCCTCTCTCACAGAACTCAGAACAGAGTGCATTAAGTCTGGATTTTGTTGTAGTTGATTGATAACCGCCATCAAAAATTGTCATCGAATCATCAGTGATTTCCGCAATCTTGTTACCATGAAGACGAACGATTGAGGTTCCTGTCTCTTCATTAAAGTGAACTGTTGTATTAGCATTAGACCAGTTTTGATTTGACTGGATTGCTTGGCACATTTGGGATTCGATTTTACGCATTTGAGTTTGAGTGATGTCTATACTATAGGGGAACTTTAGAGGTTACTAACTTTAATAGGGAAGAATCAACGGAGTTTTAAATAACCGTGTTCTACCATTAAATCAATGAACTTAATACATTGATTACCTGTTTCCATCTGAGAGAGATGATAATATACAGTTGAAAGTTTCATAGTTGATTGTGATGATTGTGATGTGATTTGAATCAGAAAGGGTTAGACCATGACTCATATTTTTTCATGGTGATATGTCCTTCCTTACAAAGTGCATCAGTATAGATACTCCATGCTTCACGTTTTGCGATGCTATCAGTTGCTCTCCGTGTACCCTTGGTTGATACTTTCCAGTTGTATCGGAACTGATCTAATGCCTGTGCTTTGGTGATGGTTCTCATGATTGGTTGAAGTGCTTACACTATAGAGGAACTTTAGAGGTTACTAACAATAATGCTTTCTCTTGATTCTTTCTATTTGCTGTATGATATTCTTATAAGAACAACGATCAGATGGTGTCTTTGATGTAACTATCCTTTCGTTAAGTTCTGGATTATAATATATCTTATGTGTCTTTTGTCGTATTAAATGATAACCTTCGGATTGTAAATGTTTCGTGATTTGTAACTTCTTCATGCCTGATAATACTCCCCGATTGATTTACTTATCACAATCAGTTGTTCATGAACTTCCTCAATTAATGCTTGAATATCATCCTCCTCTCCTAATAATGCCATATGATCAACTTCATCCCAATCTTCTACATTAATACTTCCATCATTGTATTGTGGAGTATAGTATAGTGTGCCCTCACTATCAATTGAATAGGCACAACCATGATCATCACAAGTTAATACAATCATCTCATCAACCTCCAAACATTTGATCAAATAGAGACTGTCCTGAACGTTCATCATCGTTCATCTTTTCATTCTCTCGCATACAAACAAGAAAGTTAATCTGTGATTGAATGTCCTCAACTTCATTCTGAAGTTTCTCTTTTCTGAAGTTTAACTCCATGATACTTTTGTTGATTTCAACTGTAGTCATAGTTTTGAAAATAGTAAGGTTGTTAAGTTGTTCTTTAAGATTCAGTTTGATGCCTCCATAAACACATCATAGAAACAATCAAATGCCGCAGGATCATGACAGAATGAAGAGATTCCACTTTGATCAGAAACCCAGTCATATGCCATATCAATATCGGCACCTGTCTCTAATACAAAGGATTGTAACCCTTGAAGAGCATTTACGAAAGCAGAGTCGTTCAGAAGCATTTTGTTGTTGTTTGTAGTTGTGTTCATACTATAGGGGAACTTTAGAGGTTACTAACAATAATCAAAATATATTTGTCCATGCATAATGTTTAGCAGAACTGATTCTTCCATCCTTAAGTAATCTATCACATACTCGACAGAATACTTCAAACTTTTCCATTCGTGTCATGTTAGCATCAATTTTCATTGAAGTTTCACCGACGACTTTGAGAACTTGTCCTTTGAGCATGATGTTAGTTAGCAGTTACAATACGATGATAACCTTGTTCTTTATGAAGATTTTTAATAGTTTTAACTTCATGAAGTTTGGTTAGAGTATAATCATAACCATCCTCATATTCAAGATACTTTGCATATTCAATCGCAGATAGTTCATCCTTGAAAATCATCATTGATTTGAAATCTTCGTTTTGGGAGTGATACCCACCGATGACAGAATACAGCATGATGTTAGTTAAGAGTTTACAGTGAGTGAGGGGAATCACCCCACACATGCCATGGGTGCCCACTCTTCACGAGGCATTTTGTCGGTGTGGTAGTTAGTTACCTCAGCACCTCCAGCAATACGTTCTGCCCATTCGTGCTTGGCATCGATCATACCCACAACACTGTAGGATTTCATACCATTAACACGGAAAGTGACACGCTTAACGAAACGTTTGATGACAACTTTCATGCCTTTGACTTCATCTGCCTCAGCAATGAATGCCTCAGGGAAGAAATCAACGATACAGACGGAGTTTGAGAGTTGCATATGGTTTGAGAAGTGCTTACACTATAGAGGAACTTTAGAGGTTACTAACAATAATTAAAATATATTTGTCCATGCACGATGTTAGTTAGTGAATGAATGAGTAAGTGTTACTCAGGACGAAGTTTGACTGTAATAATCTCAAAGTTTGGATGTAATTCTGTGCATCTTGCATATGCTTCAGCAGCAGTTTCTCTCATGTAAGAGAGCACATCGTGCATCTCTTTTTTGTTGTCGTAACCGTAGCAATTCCAGATAGGCATGTGATTTAGTGAATGAATGAGTTAGTATCAGTCGTAAGGGAAAAAAGAAGAACGGGTTGAATCTGTCTCGTAAGGAATGTCAAAGTCCTCGCCAAACATTCGATAGTAAAGATCACTGAAGATAGCAAAATCATCAGGAGTTTCGTTGTTCCAGATTCTCAGGATTTCGTCGTAGGTGTTTCTCATACTATAGGGGAACTTTAGAGGTTACTAACATTATTACCTATTAAACTTGCCCTCTGTGAAGTTTACATAACTGAAAACAGTACGGTTCACTAACTTGATCGCACCTTCCTCACTCCAATATACAAAACCCTCTCCTACAGTTTGTGTACCATCAGGGAGAAATGTATCAAAGTCAGAATATACAATCATACTATCAATCACGTCCTCTTTCAGTTCAATCACCCACTGATATAAGTTTGTAAGATGTGGACAACGTAAGATAGTTGTGAGAACTCCATCATCTAACTCAACACCAGATTTAATCAACTGATTGATTGCTTGCTTCGCACGATTTGCTTGCTTAGGTGATAGAAACTTTACTGTGTCTGTGTTAATAATAGGCGGTTCAATCTGCGATGCAATACGATCAACAATTGGCATCACAAACTTGACATGTGGAGTATCATCGAAGTTTGTACGAATCGGAAGCGGTGCAGCATCACATAGTTCACCATCAATGTAATACTTTGTATGTGGTGCGATAACAAGTTTCTGATAGATTTTCTCTCCGAAGATATATGTTAGTGTGTTATTTGAAAATACTTCTGTTCTACCAAACCCAAGGAAGTCACCCTGATATACACCATCAACGCGAGGCATATATTTCAGCATAAGATACAATATATCTGCTACATCATCTTGATGTCCAAAGTGTGTAAAGATGTCCTCTGTTGTATAACAAAGTCGAATCTTTTTCTTGTTGAATGCTGCTTTAGTACAAACAAAAAACTTACCATTAGCAGGATTAGTCCCCCATACAACAGCAGGAGCACCATCCATCTTTAAACTAATATGATAAGCATTGCTATAAAGTGCATCAAAGATAGAAAGATCACCAGTCAAAATGGTGTCTTCAGCGTGTTCTAAGTGAGTGTTTGGCATACTATAGAGGAAGTTTAGAGGTTACTAATAATAATCGTGAAGTGATTAGAATCACTTAATCGCTTCATTTACATTCCGTTCATGTATTCGTGAAGTTCCTGATAGTATTGTTCTTCAGTCTCAAATGTGCGACCATGAATCACACATGGAAACGTTTTCTTTTGAAACATTGTTGACGCAACTTGTACGTCCTGTTTATCATAACCCATTTCAATCAGGGTGTCCACGTAAGGGTTGTTTGTAGTGTTATTCATACTACAGGGGAACTTTAGAGGTTACTAACAATTATACATTAGAATCCTCTCGTTGATAGTTCATTATCAACAACTCTTAATATTTCATCAACGATATAATCATGGTCACTAGAGTTAATCTCTGCTAGTACCATTTTTGCTTCATTAGCAGCAAGTATTACCTCTTTATCACTATTATCATCTTCGGTCAATAAATCATCGTTCGTTATTACCCATGCAGCACAAGGTCCAGTATCACCGTGCTTACGGATTAGTGCCTTTACATAAGTATCAAGTTCACGCAATGTTTTACACTTTTTCATTTCTTTCTCCGTTTCTTGTGTTTATCTATAAAGGCGATTGCTGATTGTTTGTTTCTACACACTTTGAGAACATTTGCTTGATGAACAATAGCGAGTTTAGTTGTGCTTCCAGCAATAGGTACAGCAGCATACATCATAGGGTCATCATAGTTTCCAACGATGAATCCTTCCTCATATGGTTTAGCATCAAGCACACTTGTCTTGATATATGTTATCTTCATCGGCGCACCACACTATCAAGAACTTCACCCTTTTCAAAAACGATGTCTACAACCCTTTGCAATGCTTTCTCGGTGGATATACCCACATTGCTGTAAACAGGCACACAGAGCATTCCAAAGGTCTTAGAATCGCTTCCGCAACGTATCACACGACCCACAGTCTGAGTCATCTCAATCACATCCATATTGCGTAGGAAAACGACTGCTTCCAACTCACTGACGTTGATACCTTCAGACAGAATAGAGCGATGAAGTACAACAAACTTCTTGTTAGTATCTTTGCCCCAAGCATTAAGAACTTCAAAGAATTTCTCACGAGATACTTTCTTACCGTCAACAATCGCACCAGTCTTGGATGTGATATAGAGGTAAGAGTATCCACGCTCTTTGAGGTCATCAGCAAAATCTGTCTGAAACAGATTGATAAGTTGTCTGCTAGTCTTGACACAAACAAGAATCTTCTTGATACTGATTTGATCAATAGTTTCTATCACATTGTTGCTTTCAATGTGTGGAGTCAGACTCTTTTTGTCGTGCTTACCCATCTGAATCACCTTGACTTTAGGCGGCAAGATATATCCACCCTGAACAAGATTAGGTGCAGAAACTTTAGCAATGATGTCCCCATAGATCTCTCTATCGTTCATTCCTGGTTTCTTGATAGTCACCGAGGTCTTGCGTGTTGCTGTGAAATAGTAGCAACGATCAGCACGACGAGAGAAATACTTTACAGACTCATGAAAGTTACGTTGAACACTATTGTGTGCTTCGTCAAAGTAAATCGTATCAACATCAATGTTTGCGTCTACAATACGATGCAGAGAGTGATATGTGGTGAAGATGATAACATGCTCACGCACTGTTTGACACATATCAACAAACAGTTTGATACGATCAGTCTTTGTAGTTTTGAAATGCTTAGTCTCACCACTGTGAACATGGAGGACGTTAGCATTAGTTACCTGCTCAAGAAAATCGTTGGAGAGTTGCTCAACCAACAAAATGCGAGGACACACAACAACAATGGTACGAGGACTAGAGACTTCAAATCTCTTTACCGCATCCATAATTGCAACCAATGTCTTACCACCACCAGTGGGAAAGATACATTGACCAATAGAGTTAGTTTGTAGTGCGTTGAGTGCTTCTTGCTGATGAGGGCGAAGACTTACGGTCATTAAGTTCGTTGCTGTATTACTAAGGAGTTTTGGAGGTTACTAACAATTATATGAAATGATTCTTGGTCTTGTATAACAATATCTCTCTTGCTTTCTTTGCTTCATATCCTGCCTCTGTTTTCTTTCTACGTCCCGCAGTGTAAGTGATATTAAAGTAATGGACATTCATTGACCTTGATTGATTATCAAACCAGTCATCATCAGCACGGTTAGCAACAAAAACTAAATTTTGCATATCGGCAAAGTCAAGAAGGTCTGACAGTGCATCATCACCAAATCCATTGCCATAATCAGCAAAACTATCACGATAGGGTGGATCAAAGAAGAAAAATCCATTCGGATCATTATTCACTGAATCTTTCCAATCTCCTGTCTTGATAGTTACATTCTGAAGTGCATTATGCCACCAGTTCAATACACCACGATCATAAACTTTATCCTTTTGGTTCAACAATCCAGCAGGAGTTCCATATCTTCCGTTGGTATTCTTGTTGAGTTGGTAGATACCATTAAACCCAGTCTTCATCAGGAAATATAATGTTGCTGCCTCAAATGTCTTGTTCCATTCTTTATACTCCCAACCGTGAAGATGTCTGATGTCAAAATAAAACTTCTTACGATCATCTTTGCTCAATGGTAGATACTGAGATTCAAGACTGTCCAGACGTTGTTGAAACTCTGCCAGGTTAGTCTTGATTGCTTTGTAGATGTTAACAACATCAGAGTTGATGTCATTAATCACAGCATTCTTTGGTTGGTAGGTGTTCATCACATAGACAAACATTGCACCACCACCAAAGAATGGTTCATAGTAAGTTTCAAAGGAAGATGGCATAAAAGGTGCATAATGTTTCAGCACCTTTGTCTTACCACCTGCCCAAATAAAGAGAGGTTTCATTCAGAATCTTCTTCGGTTTTATTGTTTGTCGTTTTAACTTTAGATGGATCTCCCAAACCATAGTTAGCGAGTGTATCCTCTCCTATTGGAGATCCTTCAATCGCACCATATGCAAGAGCAGAACGATACTCATCAACAAAACGACGGGCAATCAACACAAATTGAGCGTTTCCTGCGGTTTTATCTGCAAGTTCTTTGGGAGTGAGTTTATTTGCAATGAGTTCAGATTCAATGAAGTTCACCAATCCAGTGCGTCTTGATGTACCTTTATTCAATGAATTTTTGAGATACACGACAGCAGATAGACCTCCAATCATTGAACCCTGAAGATCAACACTCTTTTTAGTTTTCCACTTGCTTGCTGATTTAGTAGAAGTAAGAAGTTGATTGTAATACTTTATTGCTTCTTTTACTGTTGAAAGTTCATAAGTATTCACTGCTTCCATCAGTTTAGCATAACCTTTTACAGAATATCCTTCTGAATGACCAATTTTTTCAACATGAACACCCAGTTCAACTAAAGTATCACGAACTTGCATTGCTTCTTTAACACTAGCAGCAATATCTGTGCGAAGTTGAGCAACCTGACTTACTGCTGTGCGGTTGACATTAACTTCTTTGAATAGTTTTGCCTCTACTTCTACACATTCTTCGTTACTAGCATTTGGATCATGCTCAAATACTTGTGCTTGAAGTGTCATTGTCTCTGGATTCATGCAGTAAATTGCTGCTAATACACTCTCATGTTGTCCATCAACAATAGCAAATTTTCCGTCTGGACGACGATAAAGACGTAGAGGACTATAAAGACTAGGATCAAATCTTCCTGCCTTTTTAATCATAGCTTCAATGAGAAGTCGTTGATATTTCTCATCAATGTAGAGTTGACTTAACACTACATCTACAATGGGAGGAAAATCATCTGGTTTTATTTCTTTTCTTATTCCAGCAATACCAAGATTTTTTGCAAAGTCCAGCAAATTTACCAGACCATCATTTTGGGAATCGTAATTCATTTTGTTCTCCTTTGTTTAGTGTTGGCATATGCCATTGCGGCACCAACATGATAGTAATTATACAACTAGTTGGGGTCAGTTGTCAACCATTAGATTTTCACATTGACATATCCATCAGCAATCGCTTGAGTATCACCACCACGTTTGAACTTTGGAGTGAACTTTAGATTGAGACCATCAATAATAGATGGATCTGCTATATTGACAATTTCCATTGTCTTATCTTTAATATACATGATATTGTCCCATTTGTCAACTTCTTTGTACTGCTTTAGAGCAAACTTTCCGACAGCAGTATTGAACTTTACAGGATCTTTGTAGTTCTTCTTTACATCTTCAAAAAGTTGAGTAATATCACAACCAGGATAAAGTTCACTGAAGTAATCAAAATAAACTTCAGGTTTTTCAACTGACTTTACATGTTCGGAGAACTTTTTAGCATCTTTATATCCTGGTGCATGTCCTTCAAAATACTTATCATTCAGTTTATCAACTAAACCCTTATCAGTAACACCAGTTTTAATAGGTTTTAGACTTGCACCATCATCTTTCAACTCAGATTTTCTATTAGCACCATATCTACCATCATTATTGACAGAAAACTGGTAATCAGAAAAAATAAGAGGAAGAATCAACTCACCCTTGCCAATACCCTTTCCTTTGTTTGACAATAAGACTTCAAAGAGAAGAGGAAATATAATATCTCCCTTCAGTTTTTCTGGCACTAAATCCCACAATGACTTACGAAAATTAGTGCCTAAAATATCAGTGCTTGTAAGATTGCTTTCATCTTCAAGTAGGGAGAGAGTATTCTCGGCATCTCCATCAGTAACTACATCAAAATAACAAAGATATGCCTTAAAATCTTGACGAAACCTATCAGCAGCAACATGACCTTTGATCCCTCTATTAATCAGTAAAGAATCTATTCTTTTTTCAAGATCTTTTGAGTACATAATCAATAAGAATAGGTGGAGAGATTGCGAGCAGGGACATGATACCCATTCTTAGGGTTGTTCACATCAAAAACCCATACTAACTCATCATCGGATGCTTTGTAAACATCCATGCAAAACATAGGAACAAGTTTTACCATAAGAGCACCCCAGTGATACTCTGTTTCAAAATCAAATGTCATAAGATCAGAAGTGCTCATACTATAGAGGAGTTTTAGAGGTTACTAACTTTATTAGTCACAGACTGGACGCACAGAGTTAATAATAACCTTTTCGGCAGGATACATTGATTCCACCAAATCTTCAACGAAAGAACGTTCAGAACGGTCAGATTCTATGTTGAAGTTGTGACGGCGACCGCGTGAGTCAATCCAAGCACCAGAACAATCGTAATACATTTTTGTTAGTTAGTAAAGAGAATAAAGATAAAAGTATATTATCCGTTACACCATCCCATAATCTCACAACCTGGGTCAGATAACATTTCTTCTTTGATGCCATTTGCTTTACATACTTCCCAGTCTTCATAAGTACAATCACGAAGATACTTTCCATCCTTATCATGCACTGAGGCATATTGTGAGATGTAAAAGTCCCACTTGAACCCTTTATCTCTCATCTCCAGATCATCATCACTATTCCAAATATCCCAATCAATTGCTTCAACATCTTTCTCTGATAATCCATACTTCTTTAAGCATTCATCAGTCAACCACAAGAAACCAGAGTGATTCTGGTCCCAATTGTAATACTCACCATCAACCTCATCTAACATATCAAGGTCAGATTGTTCTGTCAAATCATACTCATGCGCCATGATCGTCTCTCTCGTTAAGTGTTTCATTGATAATGTCCTTGAGTTCCTGACGTTCCTCTGGTGTAAAGATAGTGCGTTTCTTTACAGGCATAGGGGGAAACTTTCGATTTGAGGTAATGTTACCATTACCAGGCAAACTCATGCCTTGAGTATCAATCTTGTCCATGAACATATCAAGCAGCAGGTGCTTCAGTTGATGCTTTGCCTACGTTAGAAGGACCAACCCAAACAAGGTTATTCTCCTTCCAATATGTTACAAATGCACGACGAAGTTCAGTCAGTTCAGTGTAACGTGACTGCTGCTCTTTAGTATAAGAGAAGTTTTGTGTGCGCCATACCTTACGCAGTTCCTGAAGTTCGCGGAGCACTTGTGAAGAGTTGTTCATGTCATCGTGTGTCTTACACTACAGAGGAACTTTAGAGGTTACTAACTTTAACTACCAGGAAGTGCCTTGCGTTGAGGTGCAGCATTGAGTGCAGTCCTTACAGGTGAACTACTCAAACTCTTACGTTCTGGAGATGAACTTAACTGCGGGGATGCTTTCTTACCTTTCATAAGATCAGGTCTTTGTGCTGTACCTAATTGGGGTCTAAAAGACGCTGTAGCAGGTCTTTTAACAGCAGGTTGAGGTTTACTTACCTTTGCGATTGCACCGCCCTTAGAAGATGATTTATCAGCAGGTTTTGAACTTCTATATGGTTGAGGTTTTCTTGATTGTGTAGAACCTGCCGTATTCTGTCCAGCATTCTTTACTTCTTGACCAGCATTCTTAGCAATGTTTTGCTTCTCTTTAGGCGTTGCTTTTCTACCTTTCTTTTTATTATCTCCAGAACCTAAACTTAAACCAAGTCTAGGTCTTTCCCTGAAAGGTTTAGTTGAACCACCTTGAGTTCCTGACTGTGGTGTAGAACCACTGCCGTAACTTGTTTGTGTTTGTTGTTCAATTGCTTCGCTAAAAAACTCTTGGAATGTCTTCATTTCATTCTTGCGTGAACTCTACCCATAATCTTGGTTCTACCTTTGGCATCAGGGTTTTGACCGGTTTCTTTCTTATACTTAGCAGTTTCTTGGTCCTTGAAGATACCACGCAACATAGTTTCACCTGCACGTTGCTGCTTCATTCTCTCCTGGCGTGTCATACCAGACGCTTTTGCTGGTTTATAATCAGGTGATACAGGTTTCTCAGGGTTCTTCTTACTTAGTAGTTTAGTTCCTGCCTTTTCAGTGTCTTTAGATTTAGGTTCATCTGTTGTTGTAGTTCCACCAGATTGTTTTGCTGCTGCTCTTGCTTGTGCTGCTTTTCTCCTTTCTGCTTTTACTTTATCAGCATAGGATTGTTTAACTTCAGCACTACCTCTTTCTTTTGTTGGTTGTTGCTGTGTTTGTGATCTTGGTTTAGGAGTACCAATATCTTTTCTGTCTTTATACTGCACTGGTTCTTGCTTACCGCCACCAGTCGCTTTCATCCTGCGTCTCTCAGGATCAGATTTCTTCTTGGAAGGATATAATCTACCACCTTCACCTGTCTTTCTTATTTGTGAACGACCCTGAACTTCAGGGTCATACACTTCGCTCATGAACTCTTGAAAAGTTTTCATTACCCTTGCACCACGGTTACATTAGTGAATCCACCATTTTTACCATCTGGATTAGCAATAGCAGCATTTGCTTTTGCTTTTGATGAATAAGTTACTTTACCAACTGACTCATCAGTCCAGCGATTGCCACCGTGATAATACACAGTTTTAGTAGGTTCAATTATGCTTGGTTTAGTAAGATAATATGCCATGATTGAGAGACTAATATATTATATTTAGTCTCTCAATGACTAAATATCACCAAACATCAGGGGCATTGAGATCTTCAATGTATGGAGTTACTTTTTCACCACCTTGAATGTCTAGACACTTTTCCCAGTTGATATTGTATGGATTGAAATCATCCATCACATCCAACTCTAGCGTCACACGATATTTAGTTTTTTGCGGAACGAAAGCGAAAGGCATTGGTGAACTCCTGAACTACTTTAATATAGTAAGATATTTCCATACAGAAGTCAATAGAACTATACCGCTTTATTGGGTGGCACAGTGTTCTTATTTATGCTTATTGTGCTACATTTTGTGCTTTTGCTGTCAAACCAGAGATTTTTAACATTACCAGCAATAATAAAGAAGTTAGTTATAATTAATTGAATCATAATAAAAGTGCGGATAATGGCAATTTTATCCGCTTCTTTTACATCTCTACCATCTTTTTGACCAAGTGCCTTCGCCCATATTCTCCACATGGATATTTTAGTCTTTAATATATCCGAAGTCTACCAGATACTTACGTGTCAAAGGAGTGGGAGGGTATACTTCCCACATATTACCACCAGCACATGCTGCTAGAGCATTCATTGTCATGTTCTCAGTTCTACCTGCCCACCCTGCTTCTGCTTCCCAAGGTACAGCAGACTTAGGATAAGTACGCTCTGCCATTACACGCCAGATCATAGGAACTTCATCCTCTGGTTTAATAATAGCAATCAGACTGTTGTCAATCGTGCCTGCCATACAATCTTGTGCTGCGTGCCATCCTTCGTGACGCATTACCATCATGAGAACATTAGGTTGTCCCATGTAATCCTTATTCAGGAAGAAGTTATTAGATAAAGTATGATAGACACCACGATGTCCTGCTGGAAAATACTTACTGTCAGCAAGAAATACATTCACACCAACTTGATTGAGTGAATGTAACATATTATGAAACTCACCAGTAACACCGGTAAACTCTTCTGTATTAGGATACTGAGATGAAATATCAAGCATAGAATATATTTTTTCTACACCATCAGTGCATTCTCCAAGTAACATACAACCCATAGAGTCCATGGAGTTGTATCCTTTAGTTATTTTATTGTCATCAGCAAAAACTGGAGTTGCTGCGAATAACAGCGCAAGTAATAAATGTCTCATTAGTCGTCATAAATTGTTTTTCTTGAACGTATATATTCAATTTGATTCCAATAGCACTTGTGGCATAATACAAGGGTATGTTCATTACAGTGTAAAGTATTTCTTGAATATTCGCAATGTGGTTTTTGTTTTACACCAACCTCAATGGTAAAATATTTATCATCTACAAAATATATCCACCCCTGATCAACTGATCCTGTTGATCGTGTCCAAATAACATAATCATTAATCTTTGGAATATATTCAGTCTGACTCTGGGACTCCAATGAGTTTGAGGACTTCTTGTTGCTTGAAATAGAGTTTGACATAACAACGGAGTGCTTCTTTTAGGACTTCAATATCATCACAGTTATCAATGTCTCTCGACATTTTCTCGTATGCGAATAGTTTTGATGGAGTATCAATCGTTATTCGAGATGGGTCTAGTTCTTTCATAGAAATGCTCTTTCTAATGGAGTTAAGTTCAACTGCATTGCAGAGAAAGGTGTGGTATCATCAATATTTACCACACCACCACGTCTTTTGAAATTGATAGGAGCATGATATTTTTTTGTCCGACGATTATAGAATCCCCATACACTAGACGGATACTTTCCTTCAGTATATGCAAATGAACCTAGATTACGAATCCATATTCGGACAGTTGTATTGTTGAAGTCTTCTGTCCAGTATTCATAACCCTTTGGTGCTTTGTGAGGGAATTCCATGATTAAAGAGGTCGGATTTGTGTGTTTTTTGCTCCTTGTGATAGAACTAACTGTTCATACCACATAGCATCCTCAAGATTATAAAAGATCGCTTCCTGTTGCGAGAAATGGGATGTTTTTTTCTTCGATTGTTGGAACTTGAGTAGGTACTTCACCGGTTTTCTTATAATGATATAGTGTATCGAGCATGAGTTCTCTCCAACCCATCAATTCTTTTTCACAGAACTGATTATAAGCACACCCACGAAGTTTACTATCAGGTTTGAGAATGCTCTCAATCATAAGATCAAGTGCTCTGGATTGATATTCATTCATAGGTCAAACACTTTACACATTGGAGAACCTGGATGATCATCGCAAAACTTGTCTAGTTTTTTATCTTGATGTCTATTATGCCAGTCAGCAATCTTACCATCGTGCTCTGAATCCCATTCATCTTCTGAATGATTCTCATTGCAGTGAAGATCAACTTTGAAATCAGAATACTTATCGTTTGGGTCTTTTTCGACAGTCATTTTGTTTAAGTAATGAAGTTCGTGACTAATCTAGACTCAGTAGAGTCTAGTAAAGCATATTTAGATGCCCTTGTAATATTTTCTCTTAGTTTACCATAGCATCCAATGTTTAGATCATCGTCTTCACAAACAATAATATCAAAACATTGCTCATCACTCTCAGCAATGACATTCCATAGACCTCCATATTCTGATTGAGGAAATGGAACAAAATGTTCTACACTGTAATAGTACTTCATTACTCCTTATTGGTTTGTGTTTCCATTTTAGCAGTTGTGACTAAATTAGTCAACTGCCTATCCAACTCATATTTGATTGGAGACAAATGATTGTACAGATAGTTCTTATATGGATTACCATCCAGTAAAGTAACTAAATTGTCCACTTGCATAATAGCAATGGTCAAAACTTCTTCGTCAGTCATACTCATTAAACAAACTCTTCAAGGTAGTAATCAAGATTGACTCCAAGTTCTTTTGCTTTTTCTTCACATTCTTTGAGGAAGTCATCAAAATCACATGGTTCGATTTCTTCAAGTTTTCGGTTGATACTCATTTTTCAGTTTGTTTACAAGGTCAGCAGCAAAGGTTTCAAGTTTATCAGGATGTACGGCACGAATGTCTACATCCTGAACTGCTTTGCGGATAGAAATAACCTCTTGCTCTTTGATTGGTTGATTTGTAGGAAGAGTCATAGGATTTAAGAGAGATCGATGTCGATACCATCATACAATGATTTTGTGGTGGTTTCATCATATTTAAGCATTGCTTCAGACGGTGCTTCATATTCTGAAACACGGTAAGGATTATCAATTTTGTAGACTTCTCCTACTGTATTGTTCCAAGCACGTTGAGATGCTTTTTGATACTGAGCACAATAGACAGGCATAAAAGCATTGAGTGCATGACTAATGTTAACAATCGCCATTTCATCTTGTGTATCAACTGCTGCAACCAAATCCTCAATCATGGATTCAATTGTTGTGATACGATTGAATGATTCCTCTAGGTTGTTCATCACTTCCCAGGTCTTGTTGTATGAAATGGTCATTTGATAATCTCCCAGTTTTGATCATTTTCTTTAGACATCCAGAAGAAGTACCTTCCAGAGATTGAAGCAAGGAACATCTTCTCCTGGTCTTCTTGTTCTACCCTACACGAATGTAAATCATCCATCAGATTAGCAAAACGATTCTTTGCTTTGGATGTTTTGGGTTTTACAGTGACGAATTTGGTCTTCATTGATTTAGTAATCTAGAACTTGATCTTCAAAGGCGACAAACCTAGTCTATTGGTGATTGACTAATTTGTCAAGGTTCTGGTCTTCACTCATATAGGCACACATCTCACATTGAGGCATACCGTTGAGATATTGATACACATGATACATTTCATGTAACAGTGTTTTAGTGTACTCATCACCAGTGAGATCCTGATGGATTTGAATAGTAAACTCGCCTTCTCCTGTCTTAAGACACCATCCAGTTACACCCTCATCTGAAAGGTCTTTGTGCTCTACTGTAAGGTCTAATCCGTGGTCAGACAGGTATTCCATAAGAAACCATTCTAAAGCACCAGTACAGGCGCTTATAGAGGTCTCAGGGATGATTTCAATACAATGCATTGATAGCAAGCGAAGTTACACGGGTTCCCCACTGCATCATCCATATAAAAGATGCAATAAAGACGAGTTTGTGTGTGGTGGTCATGCCCCTGTGTCTTGTATGTACCTACTATAAAACCCCACAGTTGCCTGCGGGGTCTTGAGTGGACAGTTCTAAAAGTGGTTAAACTCTATACCTGACTACCACAATACCTGAAGATCCATTACCAGCTCTAGTAAAACCAGTGTTTCTTTTATCACATCCACCACCACCAGATCCAGTGTTAGAAAGTGCGTCCAAATCAGCAGTTGGTGCTGATCCTGGGCTTGTGTGATTTCTCTGACCTCTACCACCAATACCAGATTGTCTAGGTGTAACACCAGCAGCACCATTCACTCCACCACCAGATCCACCTGCAGCATAAAATGAAGATATACCAGTTATATTATATTGTGTACCAACACCTGCATTATTGGCATACGCAACCGGTGGTGAGACATACGCTACTCCAGCACCACCGGCACCACCTCCACCGGCACCTCCTGTTGGAGCTCCTGTTCCTCCAGGATAACCCTGGAAAGTAGGAGTTCCTGCATCAATACCTGCGCCACCTGAAAGACTACTGTAAGCACCACCACCACCTGAACCACCACCTCCACCGACAGCAACGTATCCACCAGCACCACCATTTCCACCACCAGCAGCAACAATTCCAGTACCAATTGTTATAGATGATGCAGAACCAACTGTTCCTCCACCAGAAGCTGGACCACCATCACCACCACCACCAACAGTTACAATAAAACTACCTATAGATGCAGTATATTCCGTAGGGACATTTTGAATTGCTGATCCAGTTAAATTAGTACGAACACCTCCAGCACCTCCAGCACCACAATAGTAACCGCCGCCACCACCGCCACCACCGCCAACAACTAAGATATCAAGAGAATTGGATTGACCAATAGCCAAAGAACTTACATCAAAAGTTCCTGTTGAATTAAAAGTATGTGACCTATATTTAACTCCACTATCAGTATAATCATTAATAATGTTACCACCAGATGCTGTTAGTCCTGTAGGTTTTTGGTTTGCTGCTCCTCCGCCAGCACTAAAACTATTTCTAAAATATTCTGAGAGGTGTCCATCAGTCTGGTTAAGACCTGGACCTCTACTTTGTGAAGATCGTGCTCCCATTTTTAATTACCTCAGATATCCGTATCACCAAGGATTTGATAGTTGATAGCACTACCAATACCTGCTCCTCCAACTGTTGATGCTGGTTGTGTAACTTCTACAACAATCTTTTCTTGATTTACCAGAACCAATGGATAGTTCATCTCATAGAAGAATGTTTCATTAGAACTTAAATCAACTCTTGCTAATCTATATGCCGTCTGCCCTACCGATACATCACTTACACTGCTTGGATATACATAAAGTGATGAAGTTGCAGTAGAAAGTCCAGTATTATGCATTACCACACCTCTCAGGTATGTGGTTGATGCAATACCAACTCCACCGGCAGTTTGAGTCACTCCGACAGTCAAAATACCAACGGTGTTAATTCCAGTAACTGCCTGAATTCCTAATAGTTTAGTTCTTTTGAGTCCCATTGGTATATCTTTTTAGTTATTTAGTTAAACAATGCTGCATCAAGTTCAGTGAACCCTGCAGGAATATTAATATTAGTGAGTGTGGATCCATCACCATGAAATATAGTTGCTGTAATAGATGAACCAGCACTAATGCTTCCAGTAGCAGTAATACTGCCAGATACATTTTGATCAAGCAATGTTGCTGTAATGATACCACTTACAACAATACCTTTAGGGAAGTTTGGAGCACCATTTCCTGACTTATCAGAGAAGTTATCAGCACGAATTCTACCACCACCACCTGCTAATACTCCAGGAACCTGAACATCTGTTGAAAGTCCGAGAATATCAGGGACAAAATCATCACCATCATCAATAATGAAATCAGCACCTGTTTCTACAACTACTTCTTGATATTGTGTATATGCTACCTTAGCATTTTCAGGAACGGTAACAGTAATAGTATTGGGGACGCTTATTACTTCATCAGTAAAATATATTACATCACCAGGAGCAGTTTCACTTATGGCAGTTCCAAGTCCAGCACTTGCTACACCATCAAGATTAGAACCATCACCATAAAACGCAGTTGCGCTAACGATACCTACTACATCAAGTGTGGATGTTGGTAGAGTTGAAGCAATACCAACTCTATCATTTACATTATTAACCGTTAAAGCATCTCCTGATGCAATGTCGGCTAAAAGTGCTGCTTTAGATAAAGTCATTATTATCTTTTTAGTTATTTAGTTGACAAAACACCTTACATTTGATATATTATAGAATAAAACTGTGAAACAATATTATTTTTTAATTGGTGCCCCAAGAACTGGCAATACTTTACTATCATCCATCCTAAATCAAAACCCAGATGTAAAGGTTTCTGCTTATAGTTTTTTGGATCAACATTTATATCAAACTGCATTGTTCTCATATTCAGAAAAATATAAAAACTTTCCAGATAGCAACTCTTTAAGTAATCTGATAAATGGTAGTTTTGATTGCTACTATAAAGACTGGGATGCAAAATATATTATTGATCGTGGAGAGTGGGGAACACCTTCCAACATCCATTTACTTCAACAGATAATTAAAGGTGACATTAAAGTTATTTGCACAGTTCGTGATATTGTAGAAATTATTGCTTCATTTATTAAAGTTTCTCCAGACAGATGGAGAAAGGAATTAGAGAAGGAGATACAAAGTAATTTAAGATATAATCAAAGTTATAAGTCCGAGTTAGAGTTACTCTGTGAAGTGATTATGAGACCAACAGGTCAGATTGAAACTGCTTTATTTGGATTAAATAATCTTTTTTATAATCACAGAGATATTTTGCATATAGTTGAATATAATGATTTAGTGGATAATACTGAGCAGACTATTAAGGGAATTTATAATTTTTTAAACATTGAGCACTATCCTCATAAATTTAATTATATAAATCAATTTGAAGTCAATGGTGTAAAATATGATGATAGTATTTGGGGATCTGACTTACACAAACTCAATAAGAAAATAAAGCATTCAAACTATAAAGTTGAGGATATTCTTACACCTAAGTTGATTAGTAAATATTCAAACATGGAGTTTTGGCGAGACTGATAAGTTTTCCTATCTCGGGCAAATACAAATAATTAATATCACTCTTCTTGAGTGTTCTGATGGCATCATCAAATGTCTCAACCAATGGTTCTCCTCCTAAATTGAATGATGTGTTCAATAGGATGGGAACCTTTGTTTTATGTTTGAATGCTTTAATAAGATTATAGAAGTGCTTATTCTGTTTCTTAGTGACAGTCTGTATCCTACATGTGTTATCAACATGTACTACAGCATCAATGCCAGTTCTCTTTACTTTGACTGCATATTGCATATATGAGCAATCTTTGAGCCCTCTCATATCAAACCATTCATTAGCATCTTCTAGTAAAACTGTCCCAGCAAAAGGTCTGAATGATTCTCTTTGCTTAATTTGATTTACAATATCTCTACCATTTTCAACTCTTGGGTCATATAATAAAGATCTATTACCTAATGCTCTCTGTCCTGCTTCTGACCTGCCCTGAAACATAGCAACTACTTCACCATCACACAATATATCCACAACATCAGAATAAGATACTCTTCTATGATTCAATCCATCTAGTTTATATCCCTTCTCTCTCAAACCAACATAAAAGTTGTTCATTGGTTTGGGGTTCTTTGCATGATAATATGCTTGACCTATTGAAATGCCCGCATCAAAACATACAGGGTCAATGTAGAAGTTGTAATCGGGGAAATGTTTTAGATATTCATAGTTTGCCACACAGTTCAATCCATACCCACCAGACAATACAATATTCTTTGTGTCATACTTCTGGGTGCTCTTTTCAATTAGAGCAATAACTTCTTCTTGTGTGGATCTTTGAACCTCACTACATTGATTAAGATGTTTTAACCACTCATTATCTAGTTTATTCTCATAACCTGTGTATTGTGCAAGACCCATAACTTTTCCTGCGCCATACCAATCAAAACCTATTTGTTTTGATAAGGTCTCAAATTGATAAGAAACACTGGTTGGTTGATTATCTCCAGGTGTAATAGAATATCTTTTTGTTTCTTCTACAATACCATTTCTGTCAGCATAATAAACACTTTCAATTTCAGTGTAGAGTTTGCCATCTCTTGATACTGAAGATCCATGCCCATCTAAAATTATACAAATCGCATCATTGAAATGTGAATTATAAAAACCACTATATGCATGGTAGATGTGATGTCTTTCATAATCAAATTCTATTCTTTTAATTTGAAACTCTTTTTTGAATAATCTTCTAAGAGGATCTTCAAACTTTCTATCATCAAGACGATATAAGTTAACTAAGACAACATCAAATTTTGTGTGTCCATGCTTGTGTAGATATTTAAGCACATGGATAATTCTATCACAGTGTTTCTTTCTAGTGATTCTCTCTGTTGATAGATAAAAAGAAACTCTCCCGTTCTCTAGGATTGTTGCAGAAGCATCATGTCCTATTGAAAAAGAGAGTATTCTCATAATAAAAACTATATTGACTATATTATAGCATCATACTGGAACTCTGACCATTACACACCCAGACCCACCTAAACCACCATTACCTCTTGGATTTCCTGATCCACCGCCGCCACCACCTAAGTGGTATCTCGCTGCAGGATTGGCCACATTACCAGGACTACCAGCACCACCGCCACCAAAACCACCAGACGCGCCAGATGGGTAGTTGTATCCCGATCCACCACCACCATAATAATCAGTGGTTGGTCCCATTAATGGTATAGAAGCAGCAATAGTTGGAATTAGTGGACCCGCAAATTGAGGAACGGCAACACCAACACCACCTGCAAATGTGCTAGCGCCAGCACCACCACCAGCACCATCTCCTCCATACATGGTCGGTGACACAGTTGGTCTGGAGTGTATATTTACTGTCCAAGTTCCATATGGTTGATAAGGAGTTGGTACTGTATATGGATTAGATGTTCCAGAAGTAGTATATGAAGCTGCCCCGCCACCAGCATTACTACCGGTAGTTGACCCAGGTTCTCCACCACCACCCGGACCAGAACCACCAAAACCACCACCAAGAAGGATTATATCACCAAAAACACTTCTTCCTCCATCACTTCCAGAAGATGGACCTGGTGGAAACAATCCCTTCGATCCTTGACAAGCAACTTCAATATTGTAAGTTCCTTCCGGTAAGTCTAAACCTGTTCCAACAATAACGCCACTACCGCCGCCGCCACCTCCATAATATCCTGATCCACCGCCACCACCACCAGCAACAACTAAAACATCACAATTTGCGATGGGTCCACCTGAAATTTGAAATCCACCACTAATAGGATCTGGGGAGGTAGCAGTATTTGCAGAACTATGAACAAAGACATGGTAGTTATATCCATTACCTGGAGTATGAACTGTTCCACCACTAGCACCAGCACCACCACCACCACCTATAGCAAGTCCAGTTCCTCCACCACCAAATCCAAGCATAGAAAGGATTGGAGATTGCTTTACATGAAAGAAATTGTTAAAAACTGACATTAATTATCCTCCTCAAGAAGTCTTACTGTGATTAGCAATTACGGTAAATGTTGCGTCTGCCGTCTTGATAATAGTGAAGGAATGAATATCTACACCTGAACTTCCACCATCAGATGGGGCACTACCACCAACCCAGTTTTCTGTTACCGCACTACCATCAATGGTAATGTTTGCAGAATAAGCAGCAGCTGCTGCTGTTGTGATGAGTGTTGCGACGACACTTTCTCCAATTGCCATCACACTATTCAATGATGTTGATCCATCTACTCTAATATTCGGTGTTGATGTTGTTGTCTCTGTTGTTGTAAACAGATGAACCATACCATTAGCAAGGTCAATATTGAGATTATCACTCAACTTACCAGCAGTTACATTAACTTTCTCTCTTAAAGTTCCATTCAGGTCAATACCTGATGCTGCTGTAGTAACTCCAACGATATTAGCACCACCAGCAAGAACTTTAATACCAGTTCGGGCAGTTACAATACCAACTGAATCTATATTCTTTACGTCTTCGTATGTAAGTGTACCACCAACAGATACATTTCCACTAAATGTACCAGTGGTTCCTGTTACTGAACCAACTACAATACTTGGTGTTCCAGTTAATCCCTGAGCATTAGTTGCCGAGGTAGCATTACCACTTAATGTCCCACTAAACGTGGTTGCAGTTGCCACACCAGTTACAACTGCTCCGTTAGGAAATAGAGGAGCGCCTGAACCTCCTTTGTCTACATATCTGTCTGCTCTTACTCTAGACATGAGTTTATATTTTTAGTTATTTATGCTTCATATCTGGTATTAATACCAATACCAAAACAACCAGATATTAATTTATTATAAAACCTCACAGTTGCCTGCGAGGTCTTGAGTGGACAGTTCTAAAAGTGGTTAAGAAGATGGATACCTGATTACCACAATACCAGGGCCACCAGCTCCACCATCATAGGTGGAGCTCCCACTGGATCCACCACCACCTCCTCCTAGAAAGTTTACTGCTGATGGACCAATGCTGCCACCACCATTAGCACCACCTCCAACACCACCAGTGCCGCCAGGACCAGCACCACCGCCTCCACCATATTGATTTTGCAGAGGCCCCATAACAGGAATAACAGGTGCTAAAACTGGAATATTTGATGCAGGAAACCTATTAACTGTTATCCCATCACCACCAGCGGTCCCTGAACCAGCGGCACCGGCACCTCCACCACCACCACCTACAATGCCTGGAATCCTAGCTGTTGCTGCATTATTTCCATATGCAGTATATCCTGTTACTGCAGAGAAAGTAATAGCTATTCCTACACCTGATTCTATAGGACTTACATAATAACTTGCACCGCCACCAGATCCACCATCTGCACCATCGTTGTTGATCCCTGGTCCGCTACCACCAGCGCCGCCACCTAAAGCTATTACTGGACCAAAGTTACTACTTTGGCCATTGCCTGCCGGTGTGTTCTGACCATCCCCGCCAACACCTCCATCTCCAGCAGTTACAATCACGATTCCTGGTTGAATGGGAATACTTACTCCTTCAATAACTTTTCCAGCACCACCACCACCAGCATAATATCCGCCACCGCCTCCACCACCAGCACCAATAATTAAAATATCCCCTGTACCACCACCAGCGGTCACTTCAAACAATGTTGCGCCCAGAGGTGCAGTTATCATATGATATTTGAATCCATCTCCTGGAGTTGCTACTGTTCCACCAGTTGCAGCAATAGTACCTGTAACTCCACCACCAGAGATAGTTTCTCCAATATTAGATGTAAGATAAGATTTAACTAATTTGCCCAGGTTTCTACCTGCTATAGATTTAAATGGTGCCATATCATGCCTCCTTATCGCCAGTTATCAAAATATTAACTGTACTACCAATAGCAGTTACACTTAACTTATCTCCATCAGTATCAAGAACAATCGGATATATCGGTTCAATAAGAGCAGTTTCTTTTGCCGTCAAAGTTACATCAAACATTTTAGTTCCATTGCCAACTGCTCCACCATTTTGAACTACAAATACTTGAGCAGTAGCACCTGCCCCAATAACATCACATGCTGCAATTGATCTGATATAAACTTTTTTAGACGATGCAACGGTAATAATCCCTACTGTGCTGCCAGGATTAATCGTAATAACATTGCTAAGTTTTCCGTTACTGAATGCCATTTCTTTACTTTTTAGTTATTTATCAACCAGATACAGTTAACCAACCGAGCAAAGTTACTTGTTGCTCATTAAGTCCAGCACCTGTAAGTTGTGAACCATCACCGTAATAAGTTAGTGCGCCATCAGAACCAATACTTTGTCCAGCACCAACTCTAATACCTAATCGTGCTGTTACAACACCAACAGAATCAATGTTAGTTACATCTTCATACGTTAAAGTTCCTCCAACGGAAACGTTTCCGCTGAAAGAACCAGAAGTTGCTGTAATAACACCAGTGACGCTAACACCTTTGGTAAAAGTGGGAGCGCCATCTGCTGCTCTATTTGTAAAATTGTCTGCCCTAACCTTAGACATTCTTATCCACTTTTTCAGTTATTTATACTGATTGATGATCGGGTAGTTTTGGAAGTAAGTCAAAGGAAATAATAGTCCTATGTTTTCTTACCTGATTGGGATGAACGAAGTGTAATGTATATGATGGAGAGATAAAGATTGTTCCCTCCTTTACATTCTGTGGATATGCTAATGATGTAGTATCACTTCTTGGGTCTTGCCATGGTGCTACAAAACAAGTGGGAGTATGAACTTTAGGGTCATAATCAACATAAAGAATACCAGTAAATCCCCAACTCTTATGGTTATGAATTGTTTGCTGGTCTCCTTTTTGATAACGAACTGCCCATACATCAGTCATACTACAAGTGACTTGTGCTTCCTGGACAAACTCCCATAACTCATCTTTGATTAGGTCTTGAAAGTAATGAAGATAAGATTTCTTGTTAGTCTGTCTATCAGTCTCAAAGGTTTGGAGGTCAGTTCTAATAAACTTCTCCTCCTTTAACCTCTTTAGCAATCCTTTCTTCTTAAAATCCCAATCCTTAATTTGATATTGATAGGTAGGATATTCAAAAAGAGGTGCCTTCATCGTGCCCTATCCCATGCACAGTGTGCTCTTTGTCCATCAGCAAGTACATAATGAAAAAATATTTGATGATAGTATTGCTCTGATGTAGGAGTTTTACCAAACAATTTCTTATTCTTCTTACCAGTAAAACCAGGCATAGGATCACGCCAATGTGGACGTTCACATCCTTTGTAAATCATTCCATCACCAGCACCTAAGATAACAGCACGGTTCTCACCAGGAATCAGAATGGTTGTCTTCTTCTTATCCGTATATGTATCAGGTGTCTTGATCCAAATAGGCCATTCAGCATCTTTACCTTCTAGGTTAGTGCTCACATGAACTGTTACTGAAATCTCACAGGCATCACGATCTGCATGTTTTGTAAGTGATTGTCCTGGAAAGTAATACCGATCATAATAATAGGTATTATACAGCTTCCTACCGAGATGTTCCTCCAATTTCATGCGAATACCGGAGTGAATCGCACGATATTGTGGATGCCAATAACGTGATGTAGACCCCTCTACCTGTTGTTCTACAGGAACATGATTAAAATGTTCTGGGTTTTTGTCCCAATAGTTGTACTGTCCTTTCTCTTCTGGCACTGGATGATAAAGTTCTTTAGCATCCCAAAGGTTTGGAATGACTAAGTAACCATTCTTATCAAAATTATCATTACGAGTCCATGATGTTCCAGTGTTGTTCTTTTCCTGCATCATTAGTTGCAGTTCGTTCATTTGTTCTGCCATTACTTCCACCTCGGACCAACAACCCAACCAACAATAGATCTACGAGTTCCTTTTGTTACCTTAAGAACTCTATGTTGTGTGCGAGAATCA
>Ga0222719_10000193_pt1 | contig 60226 bp, 74 predicted proteins | sample C33_34DmetaG_FD_165039 | JGI IMG/M metagenome (GOLD analysis project Ga0222719, IMG submission 165039) | Estuarine water microbial communities from San Francisco Bay, California, United States - C33_34D | ecosystem: Environmental > Aquatic > Marine > Unclassified | place: USA: California...
TTAGAGATGGCGAAAGTTCACCATCAGTTATTCACAGGTTAAATATAGTTCTGCTAATGGCAGAGTCAATGCTTAAGAAAGAGAAGGATGAGATTATAGACGCTCATTTTGATGGTCAATGTGATGATACCGATGGTACTCCATTTGAAAAAGCAGACCAATACTACAATGACACTTTTAACACCAAAGAGAAATGAAAAATACAACAGTAAAAGAGTTGATTAAAATGCTGAAGGGTATGAATCAAGACGCTGTCGTTTGCATTGGTGACTTTGATGCAGGAGATGCTCCATTCTATTCTACTGCTGAAATGTGCAAAGAAGTTCAAAACGCAACCTATATAGATGATGGGGGTGATGAAGTTGTTGGAGACATCGTATACTTCCTTTAACACAAAAGAGAAATGAAAGCAATCTTAGAGTTTAATCTTCCCGAAGATAAAGTTGATTTCGACCTTGCCCTTCAAGGCAGTGATTGGAAGCACGTGTGTTGGGAGATGGACCAATTACTTCGTAAACATATTAAATACAATGAGGACCTCTCAGAAGATGCTCGTGGAATCTTAGAATACGTTAGAGAGGAGTTTAATGGATTTATGATTGAGAATAACGTAGATTTATACGAAGTAGAATGAAAGCAAACGAGCAAATGAGCTATAAAGCAATAAATGAAAATTTATTTTAAACACACGCTGAATTATGGTTTTTAGAAGTGGGAAATATCAAGGTTACACAATAGAGGAGGTTACTCGAATGGCTCCGTGGTACATACGATGGGTTAGAGAGAATCGACCTGAGATGTTGAAAGAGAGACCTCAAAAGAAGAAGGTTACGAAAGTAACTGAAGATGAGGAGTTTACGAAGACCCCAAAGGTAAATGTCTTTGCCTCGTGGGGAGATGCCTTTTGATTAGGTATATCATTGACTGCATCATCCGAGGTCTTGGTATGATGATGTCGTTCACTCTATTGGGATATGGTATCATTCATATCATATTATCCATCCGAAAGAAATTCAAACCTTAACAATTATTTAACATTATAAGTTTGGTGATTCCGACATTTCTCCTTATATTTACTATGTAATAATGAGAGAGATGAAAACACCACTATCAGTTAACCAAATGGCCATCCGAGATATCGCTAACGAAAATAAGATAAATCGTGAGGGTGAGAAGAATCATTACTTCGACCACAAGTACCTTTATACAATAGGTAAACTTCACATCGCTAGAACTGACTCACGATATGAGTCTTATATTCTCCCGACCCATATGTTAGACACTGCCGAGACACGGGCTCTCAATCGTGAGTTAGGTCTTCATTTGGTAAATAAAGTTTAACAATTTCTTAACATTATAAGTTTGGTGATACCATCAATTATCACTATATTAGTAAGGTAATAATGAGAGAGATAAAAGTTATGACACCATTTCAGATTTTAGTTGACAAAGTTGCCGTGAGATTGGCACAAGGTAAGAAACCACACACGAAGACATTGAACAAGATGTACAATTATCCAGGTATCACTGCCGAGACTCGTATGAAGATGTTGGATGAGAGATACAAGTACTTCCGTGAGAGACACTTACAACAACAAAAGGAAATGGAAGAAATGTTTGCTCGTGCTATGAAAGGTACGATGTGGGAGACAGTCGGTGAACCAGTTGAACACAATATTAAGTTTGTAAAATAATAAGTTATGTCAGTATTTCAAAACACTAAACCAGTAAATTCGATTCAAGAGTTTGAGACTCAGTTAGTTAACCAATTGACTGAACACTACAATCAGTATAATCACGTTTCAGTTCCCGAAATCAAAATCAACAAAGGGAATAAGTTCTATAAGGTTATCGTAGGTAGTTCGGTATGGGGGTTCATTGCTCGTATCCCATTCGTTCATAAAGGAATCCAATTACAAAAGGGTGACTTGATGAAACCTGCTGGGTGGTCTGTTGCTGCAAAACATCCAAGAGGTAATGTCATTCAAGGTACTGCTGCTTATACTCCTTATGGTCCTTTATATCTAAAATAAAAAGTTATGACAACTGCTGAAAAATTCAAACAAGGGTGGTCTCTTATGATGGAGGCTTGTTCTGAAGGTGGGTGGGGTGACCCATTCTCATACGCGCGAAGTAGGGAAATTCTAATGGCCGTTGAATTAGGTCATAGTATATCAGAAACATTGAGTGGTGCGGATGGCATTGATGAGGATGGTGAATGTGAATACAAGTCTACGATTGGTAAGAGTATCAAGGCAAAGTATAGTGGTATTTCAATTCAACCCACTTGGGAACTTCAGTTGAGTTATTTGAAAAATGAAAAGATTGGTAAATACCCAAATCATTATATTGCACGTTTTGATTCAAGTGGAATTGCTGAATGTTGGAAGATGACATCCAACTCGGTATTAGAATGTTTACTTCCCAAGTTGGAGAAGAACTATTACACAGTAGGTAAAACAAAAGACCCTCGTTTATACGCAGACCTTTCTATGTCTGAAATTAAAAAGCACGGAATTAGAGTAATCTAAAATAAAAAGTTATGAACAAGTTAAAGAAGAAATTGTTAACAAAGTGGTTTATGGAATGGGTAAAGACTGAGACTGATGTCGAGACTCTACAAGCTACTACTATGTTTATTAGAAATCGTAAGGTTGAATTAGTAGGTGAAGAGAAACCACCAATTGGATTCCGAAGAAATAATTTGGAAATGTCAAAATAATTCCGTACTTTAGTAAAGTAAGATTAAGAGATATGAGTTATACTAAGAAAGATTATTGTGAGAATACTATTGGTGACCCACCATATGGAGTGTGTAAGCAGGATAAATACCATCATTCAGAATTACACGTTGACCATATAGATGGTGACCCATCTAATAATGATATCTCAAATTTACAAACCATATGTTCAAATTGCCACGAACGAAAAACACATTTTATGGGAGACCACAAAACCAAGGGTAGAGGTAACATAACCCAAAACCCACAAACCTTTTCAGAGATTGTAGAATTCTTAGTTGAGATATTCAGTTCCGATGCGTATCAAGAATTAAGAAGGAGTATTCGTAGAAAGTATTTTATCAACCCATTCAAAAAAGCATATGGTAATGGTTTGGTAAATTGTCTACAAGGTGCAACTGGGTTTGGTAAAACGTATGGATTGTTTGTCGAGGCAGCACCATATCATTTTAGTCAAGGTGGTCGAGTTCATATTGCACTATCTCCAATGAGGGATTCACAGGGATATGATGAGATACGAAAGTATGTCAACAAACTTGCAGAATATGAAAAGAACGAACAACGACCAACACTATATCATAGTGACTTACCTGGTGGTATAAATTGGACTCGTGTTAAAAGTGATTTAGCAAATGGGGAGAATGTTACGATTGTAATGTCTGACCAATACTTTCATAATGAAGAGTACATACGACTTGCAACTGAAATCGTTGGTGAGTATAATACATTGATTACTCGCGATGAGGCAAGTTATGGTATGTTAAGTAGTTGGGAACTTGCAAAACAAAACAATGGTCATAAGTACCCACCAACTGCAAAATCTGCATACTACAACAAATTTATGAAACTCCATAAAGCAGGTGCACATACATTCGGAATCACTGCGACTCCGACACGGGAAATGCAAGACTTAATGTTTGGTGCGGAGTGGAATATGGCAAACGAAATACCTAACTCTAATGAACTAATCGTATTTAGAAAATGGCATCGAAATCTAACTCTTGCAGATTGGAGTCACGATGACTATGGTGATAAAACTATTATGCCAACTGAACTCAATAAAATCTTTACATCAGTTGACTCCGAGCAATCAAAGGTGGATGAGTTTAATGAGAAGTATGGGTGTGGTCACATAAAACGAGAAAAGATAACTGCGTTAATTGTAGCACAAACTGACCAAGGTTCTCGTGAAAAAATTCGACCTACTGATATCGTGGAGTTTCTCAATACACCAGAATCAAAAATGCCATCAAACCACACTTTGATAACTGCAACGGCTGAAGGTTGGAAAGAGTACGACTCAACTGGGAAAGAGATAAACTCGGGTGATGGTGAGGAATATCAAGATAAGTTGAACAGCTCAGATGAAAAAGCACATTACTTAGTTGTTATGAACAAGGCTGTGTATGGTGTGAATATAAACACACTTGGGTTTCAATTATGGTTCAGACAATACCAAAACGAAAACGAAGATGGTGAGTCAATCACCAATTCAGCACAACAGGGGTTGGGTAGAATGAACCGAGTAAATTTCTCGACTGAGAAAATCGTTCACCTTGCTAAGAACCACGGACCTCATGCAGTGTATGAGTATTTCTTATTTGCAGGTATTGGTTGTTTTGATGTGAAGGCCCCAAAGAGTCAACACTTTGAGACTGCGTTCTCTAACTTCAAAGAGAATCACGGAACTCACATAATGGATGCCCTCGGTTATTTATTTCAATACTAATTTGGAAATGTCAAAATAATTTTGTATATTGTAACACTATGGAAAACTATACTAACCGATATGGTGATGAGTTCACCTTTGAATTAAACGAGCAAGGTAACATCCAATGGAGTGGTAACTTTAGACATTGCCGTTTCGCAGGTAATGATACTATTACTATGGTAGACCCAAGTGGTGGCCCATACATTTCAAGTGAAATGGATATGGGGGAGTTTGGGTTTGATGGTAAGATTGTAAATGGATTCATCTCCAACGAAGATGGATACGAAATAGTTGTAGAGAAATGAGTACATTCATTGACATAGGATTTTTATTATCAGGTGTACTTACACTTGCGATTATAACACATACAATATTTAGAAAAGAAGAGGAATAGTAGATGACACCAAAAGTTGCAGTAGTCATTCCGGCACGATTCAAATCAAGTCGTTTACCAGGAAAACCTTTGATTAAACTCAAGGGTAAGGAAATGATAGTGAGGGTTGCTGAAATTGCTCAAGGGGCAGTTGGTAAGGAAAACGTATATGTTGCTACTGATACTTATGATATTGCAAGTGTGGTTGAAGGATATGGGTTCAATGTAATTATGACATCCGATACTTGTATGACTGGCACGGATAGAGTTGCTGAAGCAGCCACTCAAATCGATGCTGATATGATTATCAATGTTCAAGGTGATGAACCATTACTAAACCCAAGTGATATTGTAAAGGTACGTGATGCTAAACTCAAGTACCCAAATCATATCATAAATTGTGTTGCACCTATGAATAGATTTGAGGATGGTGCTAATCCTAAGTTTGCTAAGATTGTATCTAACTTAGATAATGAGATGATGTATATATCACGTGCTCCTATCCCAGCAACAAAAGATGGTTCGTATTCAACACCTATGAAGAATGTGTCTATATATGGATTCAATAAAGAACATTTAGAAGGGTTCACTTCAGTAAATGGTAGAACACCACTTGAAGCAATTGAGGATATTGAAACACTTAGGTTCTTAGAGTTGGGTTACAAAATTAAACTTATAGAAGTAAGTGGGGATTCATATTCAGTAGATTACCCCGAAGATATTAAAGTAGTAGAAGAATTATTATAATACCATTTAGTAGATGAATACATTAGACAATCAATACCACACGTTACTCAAACGTGTATTAGATTATGGTATCCAAAAGGATGACCGAACTGGAACTGGAACACTCTCAGTATTTGGTGGTCAGTTCATTCACGATATGTCCGAAGGATTCCCACTCTTAACCACAAAGAAGATGGCAGTCAAAACTATGATGACTGAGTTGAAGTGGTTCTTAAAAGGAGATACCAATATCAAATACTTAGTTGATAATGGTTGTAACATCTGGAATGGCGATGCTTATAAGAATTATGAAAGATATGCAATGGATAATTCTTATGGTGTTGATATCTTATCAATGGATGAGTTTATCAACGAAATCAAAACCAATGATGAGTTTGCTAAGAAGTGGGGTGAGTTAGGTCCTATCTATGGTAAACAATGGAGAGATTGGGATGGTACTGACCAAATCCAAAACCTCATCGATGCATTAAAAAATAATCCCGATTCTCGTAGACATATAGTATCTGCTTGGAATGTGGGTGAGATGTACAATATGGTTCTACCACCGTGTCACTATGGATTTCAATGTTATGTATCTGATGGTAAGCTATCCCTAATGTGGAATCAGAGAAGTGTGGATACATTCTTAGGATTACCATTCAACATTGCATCATATGCTACATTACTCTTACTATTATGTGAAGAGACTGGATATCAACCAGGTATGTTAATCGGAAATCTTGGTGACATACATATCTATAATAACCACATAGATGCAGTGAACGAACAAATGAGTAGAAGTTCATTTGAATTACCAACCATTGAGTTCTCTAATGTAGATATTCTAAATGGTGAGTTTGATTATAAATTGAATGGGTACGAATCCCACCCAAGTATAAAAGCACCTTTGTCTAATTAAATTGGAATTATAGTATGACACACGAAGAAGAGATTGAAGAAATTCTATTTGAAGCATCAGCACACGGAATGATGATTGAAGTAATGGAATGGGCTAAGAAAGAAATGGAAGAGAATCCTAAATTAAGTAGAGTAGATGCGTATCATCGTGGATACTTAGAATGGTGTAAGTAATATGGTAGCAGTTATAATCGCGATAATTATGTTGTCAATATTTGGTGTAGGTCTATATCAAATTTATTTAGATAACCAAGACAAGAAGAACCAATGCCCTTGTGGTGGTAATTGTAAATGTAAGTAATGGTATATAATCGGTATGGGTTGGTATTCATTGCAATACCCAAATGTGCTACTACAAAAGTACACGAATTATTATCAAGCAAGGATTTAGATATTGAGGGGACGCACGAGCATATTCGGATGGTTGACTTAGAACATTCACACGAATGTCAAATGACTAACTACAACAAACACACCTTAATTAGATATCATGCATTTACTATTGTAAGAAATCCATACGATAGAATATGGAGTGCTTGGAAACATTTAAACCTAAAGAACCAAACTGAGGGTGAGGATGGTATGATTGATAAGTTTCGGGAGTTTATAAAGACCGAACTAACCACTTGGTTTGGTAATCCAGATAAATTTGGATTAGAAAGTAACTATCACTTTATACCACAAGCTGATTGGATATATAGTAGAAGAAGATACCTGATAGTAGATACAGTAATGCGGTTTGAAACTTTACAAGAAGATTGGAAATCATTTAGTGAGTGGTACTCAGAGCAAACCGAAGGGCGATTAGAACTTCCGTGGTTATCACCTACTGATAAATCCAATGCAACCATATCAATAGATGAAGACCCATACGATGATGAGTGTCGTAGAATAGTTAAAAAATTATATTCATTAGATTTTAAATTACTTGATTATGAATAAAAAATCAATGTCAGATAGAGATAATGTAGAACTCTACATCTTACCAGACGATGAAGAGCAAATGTTGGTTGACTTTATTATGGAGTTAAATGAAATAGATGGTTGGATAGACTTAGAACCAAATCCCGATGATTTACCTAAACTCCAACCGTGGCAAGAAGAAATCTTAAACAAAGAAATAAATAAATAATTTAGTGATGTCAAACGAGAAACAATTTTATGCCGTGGTAAAGGTAAGGAAAGCTGAACTACTCAAACCTACCGATGCACAACTGATGTCTTACTACATAGACTATGGATACAATACCATAGAAGAAGTTGTAGAAGATTATGGTATGGAAGAGATGTTAAGAGAGTGGTACAACAATACCAACTTTACTTCTGAGTTTGGAGAACACCAACACAAATCAAATATCTTTCCTATCGATTGGGACTCCGATATGGAGCAGGTAGATATCATTGCCAAAGAAGATTGGGAGGAAATTTATGATAACCACTATGTTTAAAATTCTATTATATTATTTTCTTATAGGTTCAGTTCAACTTATTATTATGGATTTCTTCATCAACAAACTTGCTGAGTTAATGGATGATAAAGAACCCCTTACCAATAAGGAACGACTTATTGTATTAATCTTATGGCCAATCTATTCAATAGTCTTTTGGTTCAACTTTATTAAGTCTTTCTTTTGGGGAGATAACGAAAAATAAAATGAGTAAAGTAGTTTGTAGTATATGCAATTCAGAGAATACCGATGATGATTTCGTTGAAGGTCACTTTGGTATTCTTCCAATTGCATTTTGTGTATGGTGTATGAGTTCCATATTAGATATGGCAGACCAATTAAATCCGTGTGAATGTGAAGAGGAGTAGTATGAAAAAGTTAATTACATTAATAGTAGTTTTAATGACCCTACCAATGATGGGGTCTCACCTATCGGGTGGTGATATCCAATACCGATACATTGGAGACTCGACTGGAGTAGCGAGACAATATGAAGTGTTACTCAGAATCTATCGAGACCAAGCAGGTATTCCGATGGGTAATACTCAGACTGTGTACATTAACTCATCGTGTTATTCTCAACAAAGTTTAGTGGTAACACTACTACCAGGTTCGGGTGGAATAGCACCAACCTTATTTGATTGTGTAGTACCATCATCAACAACAAAGACCTTAGAGATATACGCATATAAAGGAGTGGTAACACTACCTGGTAATTGCAGTAACTTCAACTTCTCTTGGAATCAATGTTGTAGACCTGGTGGTATCGATAACATAAATGCATCCAACGGATTTGGGTCTGATGGGTTTTACTTTGATGCTACATTAAATAACACTAAAGGTCAGAACTCTTCACCAATCTTTGTATCGGAGCCAGTTCGAGCATTTTGTGTGAACAATCCTTTCAATTGGAAGCAGACCGTGATTGAGGCAAATGGAGATTCAATCCACTTCTCAATGATTAAGTGTAGAGAGAATGCATATCCAGGTACGGATATAAACTTCGATGCAGGGTGGACTGCTACTCAACCAATCACATCAACCTACTTCAATATTAATCCATCAACAGGTCTGATTCAATTCTTACCTACGATGCAAGAGATTGATGTTGCTTCAGTATTGGTAGAAGAATATAGATACGATTCACTCTATGGTGTTTGGTATAAGATAGGTTCTGCTTCAAGGGATATGATGATTCAGATTGAAGCACAATGTTCTCCTGCCGTTATGGATGGGGTGGGTTTGGATTATGATGCACCTGGTCATTATATTGATACAGCAACGGGATTACCAACGGTAGATTATAATTGTGGTGATACTGCAATTACAATGTACTTTGATATTCAATTGGATTGCTTTACCATTTCACCTGATGGAACGGATTTTAGATTAACCTCACCCAATGGACAACCTTGGGCAATTAAAAACATTGTAGGTAATTGTAATGTAAATGGTGAGACTGATTCACTAACAATCATTCTAAACAAACCACTTGCAGTAAACGGAAAGTATTATCTATACTCTAAGGTTGGTAATGATGGTAACACATTATACAACAAATGTGGTATTGGTATGGATGAGTTCGATACATTGGTTCTGAATGTAGAGGATTGTATTGACTTAGTAATGGAGTTGGATAACGTGACCATTGTAAATGACAACCACCCACAAGCCCAATGGTCGGTTGATACTAACTCATTCTTTGAAGACCAATTCGAAAGATATGAAATCCTTAGAGAAGATTTAGGATGGGGTATTGTAGGCAGTGTATACAATCCAAAGAAATATTTCTTCGATGATTTCTCAGCAACTAACGTAGATAATCAAATCTACAACTACAAAGTGTATATGGTCTACAACTCATTTAATATGGATACTACACGAGATGTACATTCTATTGTGTTGGAGTCTGATGGTGATTGTGATACGTTATGTTTCAATTGGAATAACTACAATGGGTGGGATTCTGCTAAATACCACATCTTGATTAAAGACATTGTAAGTGGTAATTGGGATACCCTAACACCATTAGCAATTATGGATACTACATATTGTGGTTACTTCGATTCATTACCAGTTGGAATCAATACATTTAAAGTAGTCACTTCAAACGGAGTTGATACTTCTGAGAGTAATTACGTAACGTGCTTCCAACCAACTCCACCTGAGATATCACTTCCAAATATTATTACACGTAATGGGGATGGGTTTAATGATATCTTATATATCAATCACCTCGACCTTTACGATGTTAAGAAGTTAACAATCTACAATAGGTGGGGCACTCCAGTCTACGAAAGTGATGATTACCAAAACGATTGGGATGGTGGTGATGTTGCTGATGGTGTTTACTTCTATGTATTAGATTTACAAAAGGGTAATAGTGTTGGTGCTTGTTATGGAACTTTAACAATTATACGATGATTGATTCAGTAAAAATAAAAGATGGTATAGTCATTGGAAAGTCTACCCCATTTGTTCTAATAGCAGGACCTTGTGTTATAGAGAGTGCAGAACACACATTTCATATGGCGAGTGAGATTAAAAAAATCACTAATAGATTGGGGATACCATATATCTTTAAAGCATCCTTTGATAAAGCAAATCGGACACGATTGGAAAATTATAGAGGAGTTTCCATTGATGTTGCCATTGAGGTATTTACTAAGATTCGTAACGAATTAAAAATTCCAATTACTACCGACATCCACGAACCGTGGCAGGCAGATGCATTGAAAGACTACATTGACCTAATACAAATACCAGCATTTCTATGTAGACAAACCGACCTATTAGTTGCTGCAGCTAAGACTGGGTTGCCAGTCAATATCAAAAAAGCACAATTTGTAAATGGGGTTGATATGGAACGTGCTGTCAATAAAGTTATTCAGAGTGGAAATGATAATGTAGTTCTTACTGAACGTGGTAACACGTTTGGGTATGGTGATTATGTTGTGGATATGAGAAACCTTGTAACTATGAGAGACTACGCTCCTGTTATTTTCGATGCAACCCACTCGGTCCAAAAGGGGTGTTCGGGTGGAAGTAGTGGGTCTAATAGACATTTCATAGAACCACTATCTAAAGCTGCAGTTGCAGTTGGGGTTGATGGTTTGTTCTTGGAGACTCACGATGACCCGACCAATGCACTATCGGATGGGACAAGTTCTATACCATTAAATCAATTAGAAGAAATGTTAAATAATATATGTAAAGTTATTGGATAATGAATATATACGTTGATATAGATGAAACCATTTGCTTTTACGAGAATCGGGATTATGTAAATCCAGATTACTCAGAAGCAATACCACACTTTGAGAACATAGATAAAATAAATAAACTATACGACCAAGGTCATACGATTACATATTATACTGCCAGAGGAGGCACCACTGGTATTGATTGGTTTGATATTACAAAGAACCAATTAGAACAATGGGGGTGTAAGCACCACGACCTAAGTGTTGGTGAAAAACCAAACTACGACTTACTGATTTGTGATAAGACAAAACGAATAGAAGAAATATAAATGAAAATGCGATTACATTCGGTATGGGGACAAGCGTATTTATTGCCATACATAAAGACAACAAACACAAGAGCACTCAATGGTGATTTAGAACTCATCATCGGTTGGTTAAGTTATGGAATAAGTTTTAGTATTTAACTAAATATTAACACTATAATTTTGATATTCCAAAAATATTTTGTATATTTGTAAAGTAATAAAAAATAAAAGTTATGAATGGATATAAGATGAAGACCTCTAAGTATGATAAGATTGTCAATGAAGAGAATGCACTAAAATTAATTAGTGGTACTTCCCTTAAAGACCGACTGATTGGTTGGAACTATAAACAACTCACACTTGCATTTGGCCAACCAACATTCTCAAAAGAGAGTGGTGATGGTAAAGTACAAAAAGAGTGGGTATTCGTTCGTAATTCAGATGGTGCTATATTCACCATTTACGATTGGAAAACTTACGATGTGAATTACACGACCACAATGAATCAGAATTGGAACGTTGGTGGTAATGTTTATGCAGGTGAGTTTGTTACTGATATGATTGCTGAACTTAAAAGAAAGAACTAATATGGCAGATTACATTTACATTATCGAACTAAATAATGGTACTAAGTATAGATACGAGGGTAATGATGAGATGGTTGAAAGACATATCAAGGCTAACGAAGGTATGGGTGCTAAGATAGTATCTAAGAATAAAGTTTAGATATGAATGAACACCAACTGCATAAGTTATTAGAGATTCAATACCTCAAGGGGAGATTGGATGAACTACATAAAGCACTACCAACTATTACTGACTTAGGTCGTAGTCGTGAGTTAGATGTTAGATTGGATAAGTACTACAACAAGTTAAAAGCAGTTGATGAGATTGCATACCACTTGTATCAAGTAGAACACCTCAATCAACAAATCTCAAAGAAGAAATCAAAAGATTTTATGAAGTCGTTGTTGGAAGAATTGATTCCACACTTAACCGACAACGAGTTAATTCAGAAAGTTAAAATTCAAATATCTAAATATTAAATTATGTCTGAAAAGATTTATGTCCGTAAAGTAGAGACTTGGACCATCTCATCTGCAAGTGACCCGATTGAGGTCAATGTAGAAGCACTTCGTAAATGTGAACCCCCATATGAAGGTGACTCTGAACAAGAGTTAGTTAACTATCTTCAAAACAATGTATTTATGGAGTATGAATTCTATGAGAACGAAAACAACATCGAGGTATATGGTGAAGATGCCGTATTTGATTTGGTTATGGAAGAGGCATATGTGGATAATGAGTTCTTTGATTCACGTACTAAAAGTGAAGATGCATCACTTCAGGTAGGTATTCCCAATGAGGAGTGGTCAAAGTATGGCGGTTTCCAACCATTAGCAAACGGAGAATACGAATATTAATTAAAAGGGACTCGTAGCTCAGTTGGATAGAGCATCTGCCTTCTAAGCAGACGGTCACAGGTTCGAATCCTGTCGGGTTCACAATAGAGTAGGTTATATAGTTCAACACACCTCTGCAGGGGTAAAGCTAAGTTGTTGTTAATAGGACGGGCATCCTAACGCTTACTCTTATTTGCTCCGTTCGTCTATCGGTTAGGACACGGCCCTTTCACGGCCGAGAGAGGGGTTCGATTCCCCTACGGAGTACAACATTGCCCGATGGTGTAATTGGCAACACTACTGGTTTTGGTCCAGTCATTTTAGGTTCGAGTCCTAATCGGGTAACTACGTTTATTAAAGTTTTGTAAACTATTTATAGAAGACTAAAAAGAAAAGTTATGAGTAAGATTTCAAGAAGACTATTCCAAGCATTGGAGGCAAAGTACACGGCAGAGATTATGGATGCACGAGCTCGTATCTCTATCTACTTTGAATCACCAGTTGCAATCGGAGAACACCCACAACATACTGAAGAGATTGATTTGTTAGTAGCACAATTGACTGATGCTACTGATAAACTATCTACCCTACGTGATAACTTTGGTGAAGAGTATGGTGGGTTTGATAACAATGATAAGGAATTACTAAAAGGGTAATTCTAATAGAGGAGTGCCAGAGTGGTCGAATGGACTTGACTTGAAATCAAGCGTACTTCACGGTACCGGGGGTTCGAATCCCTCCTCCTCTGCAATCGCAGTCAAGTATTTTATTAAGTTGAATATTGCGAAAGTAGCTCAGTTGGTAGAGCATCACCTTGCCAAGGTGAGGGTCGCCGGTTCGAACCCGGTCTTTCGCTCAAAATATTAAAAGGATAAGTAATGAATAAACCAATAACATATGCATACTTGGAGACTACAAACTATTGTAATCTTCAATGTTCGTTTTGCAATAGGGATGAGGTTATTGGTGCTTTACAGCATATGCCTTTAACTAAGTGGGGTGAGTTGTTAGATAGTATCAAGCACCATCCAATTAAAGAAGCTAAACTGATGGGTATGGGTGAACCTATGTTACATCCTCAATTCGATGAGGTGTGTCGTATGTTCAAGGAAACATTCCCAGACGCATTTTTAATTGTAGCCACTAATTGTCAATATCCAATCCGTGAGGGTTCTAAAATGAGAACCAAGTTTGAGAATTGTATGAACTATATTGACTTGTTGTATTTCAGTATTGATGGATATATGGAATCATACGAACGAGATAGGTCTCCAGCAAAATGGAGTAAATTAATTTCGTTCTTGGATGATTTTAAAAATGTAGATAGAAAGACTTGTAGAGTCACTTGTAACTATGTTGTTAATCCAGATAACGTAACGGACATCCAAACTATTTACGATGAGATTGTAGTTCCTTATAATCTTGTAGAGTATCGTTTGAATATTGCACAAAATTGGTCTGAAGATGAATCAATGCCAGGTGGGTATACTCAAGAACAAATTCAATACCTAAAAGACAATTGGAGTTCCAATATCAAAGGCAAGTCTGAGTGGGATTACGAAGATTGCTTCTGGGTTAATGAAGGATTGTATACCACAGTGGAAGGTGATGTTAAGATGTGTGCTTTGAATACGGGTGCGGATTCTTTTGGTAATCTATTTGAATCAAGTATTGAAGACATTCGTGAGTCCGATGATTTCCAAAATGTAAAACGTGGGTGTAATACAAATAACCCTACATCACATTGTAAGAATTGTTCGTATAAAGAATTAGCACCAATGCTATCTGAACTCGGTGTGTAAATGAGAAAGTTCAACCCATCGGTATCACATAATAAGTTAAGACTACACTCTGCTGAACGAACTACGGAGTGGGAACGATATGTGTTTGATGATTTTATTTCATCAATAAAAGATACCGATGTTAGGTATTACCCAAACGTAGATGAGGTGCGTTCGCAACTTAAAGAGTTCTACGACTTATCACCATCAATGGATTTGATTGTAGGTGCAGGTAGTGATAGATGTAATAAATATTTCTTTGAACTACATCGTGAAAAACACATTGTGTTATCAGAACCGTGCTTTGGTATGTATGATGTATATTCAAATATGATGGATATGCCTACTACTAAAGTACCATATCAGTTTGGAAAGTTTGATGTAAAGAACACGATTCGTAGTATTACAAAAGATAGTGTTGTTGTATTATCAAACCCATCATCACCCATTGGGGATGTTATATCAAAAGGTGACTTGATTAAGATACTAATGTGTGGTGTTCCTACTTTGGTAGATGAGGCTTATATTGAATTCTCTGATATTGATAGTGCCGTTGGATTGATTGACCGATTCCCTAACCTATATGTAACACGAACGATGTCTAAGGCAATGGGTTCTGCTGGTGTTAGGGTTGGTGTTATTATTTCATCAAATTCAAATATAGAAATTGTGTCTCAGTTTAGAGATATGTATGAAATTGGAGGCTTATCAATGAGATGGGTTCAGTCAATTATAAAAAATAAAGATAGTGTATCACATTACATTAATCAAGTAAAGTCGACTAAACTAACTTTAGCAAAACTACTTATAGAACACGGATACCAAGTATTTGATGGCAGTTGCAATTGGATTCACATAAGAAGTGATTTACCAATTACACTACCAAGTACAATGGTGTTTAGAACAAATTGTGAAATACCTGGAGACTACAATTCAGATTGGATTAGACTTCAAGTGTCAACTGATATAACTGATTATAATTTTTTATTTTAATATGTACAGATACGACATAATTAATAAGATAATAAAAGAAAACGGATTTAAGTCATACCTTGAAATTGGGGTATGTAATCCTGCGGATTGTTTTGATAAGATTGAATGTGAGAATAAGGATAGTGTAGACCCTGGTGTTGAGTTTACTGACAATCCTGTTAAGTATCCTGTAACATCAGATTACTTTTTCTCTCTTTTAAACAATAATGATTTGGATTTACATCCCGATTATAAATGGGATGTTATTTTCATAGATGGTCTACACATATCCACTCAGGTAATGAAGGATGTTTTAAATTCACTACAACATTTAAGTTGGAATGGTTATATATTATTACACGATTGTAATCCACCTACCATTGATATGGCACGAGAGGATTATAAAATAAATGGTGTGTATAAGCCGTGGAATGGCACTACTTGGAAAGTTATGTATTGGGTCAGAACACATCGTGGTGATTTACAATCGTGTGTTGTGGATACCGATTGGGGTATTGGTATTATCCGTAAGGGAATGTCATTGCCTATATCATTCGACAATCCATTTTATGAGTATAACCAAATGTCGAGTAATCGTGTAAATGATTTGGGATTAATTTCGATTAATGAGTTGGACTCTTGGTTGAATGGAAAGTAAGAAAGATTACATCACTAAACTATGGGGTCGTAAATCACCATCGGAAATTGTGCTGGTGATGTACAATCTTATAGAAAACTCTAAGTGGAGTAAGTTAGAAAAGGATAGAACCTATTCTGTGATGAAGGGTATAATTGCATACCTCGATAGGGGTGATGATTTGCTATCACATCATAGAGACTATCTACATAACGAATGGCAATTGGCGTGGGAAGAACAAAAAGACAATTCAGTTAAACAAGAAATAAAAGAGTGGTTATTAGAACCACCATTTTAACTATGATTACATTTAATATAGATGACTTTTGGAATACATTATCAGATGAACATAAATTAGGTGGTTATGAGACCATCAAGGAGTTGGGTGCTTCAAATAATCACAACGACCTTATGTATGAGTATCGAAATACTAACTACTTTATAGAATTAGCAAACGATACACCTGATGTGATTCCTGAAGAGGGTTATATGAAAACATTCGATGACATCGGGGCTTGGTTATTGGATTTTGAAAGGTCAAACCCAAATGTAACATATGATGTTGTTAAAACAGTATCACTAAAGTGGGCAGAACACTTATTAGCATCTGGTAGTTTCGGTGTTTTTGATAGATATCGATTTACTCCAAATCATTTAAATAAAAAGCAGGATACATATGATGTGTTGACTTATACGATTGACTTGTATAATAACATAGTATCCGATGAGTATCCAAGTGGTATTGATTACCATACGATATGTTCTGGCCTTTGGACACTATGTGATGCTGGACAAACTGATATGGTAATTACTATTGGTGAAATGTTTAAAACATTGGGAGAAGACATTGAGTCGGAGTTTACCAAGAAATATACAAAACCACCAATGAGGTCAATCGATATGCTTGAGAGATTTATTATGAGTTTGTCCTGGCCTATTGCACAGGCATACAAACATCAAGGTGATTTTGATAATGCAAAGAGGATATATCGTGATATTATGAATCTTATGTTTATTGAAAAAACACGAAGTGGTATTCATTATTATTGTGGTAACAATCGTGGATTAGAAGCAGGGTTAGAATTATATAAATTAGAACCAACTGAAGAGGTTAGGTCTTGGTGTTTTAACCAATGGAAGCGTTTGACCGAATTAGATATTGAGAATACAACCGAGTCTCTGAACGAAAGACTTATGATATCTTATATGTTCTTGAAGGTTATATACAATGTGGATTTGTAATGAAGATACAAAGAGCAGTAATAGAAATCAATGGAGGGTGTAACTATTCTTGTGAAATGTGCCCACAAACCAATCCAGGAAGACACAAGGGGTTTTTGAAAAAGATGCCGTTGGGTATGTTTGAGGATTTGGTAAAACAATCAGTAGACGCAGGTGCCACTGTTATCAATCTTGAAGGTAGTGGTGAGGCAACCTTACTAAACAATCTACCAGACTATATTCGTATCGTTAAGAAGTATGGTGCTAAAGCAGATATATGTTCTAATGCATTCAGATTTCGTGGTCAGTTTATGAAGGATTGTATTGATGCTGGATTAGATAGGTTACGGATTTCAGTAATTGGGTATGATAAAGAAACATATAATAAGTGGATGAATCGTAATGCATTTGAATACATCAAACAAAATGCAAAAGATGCGATTGAGTATATAAAAGAAACTAACTCCACTTGTAGGATAGCATCGTATCATTTAATATTGGATAACGACCAATCGGATTATGAGGTTGAGCAATATAGAAAAAACTTTATAGATGAAGTAGGTACATTTGCAGAGATTTGGAAGATGCACAATTGGAGTGGTGCTTATGAAAATCCAAACGAAAGAAAAGGTGGTGTAAAGACTTGTGGTAGACCATTCGCACCTGAGATTACGATTCGTGCAGGTGGTCTTGATGGAAAGACCGGGGCAGTTCATCCGTGTTGTCAAGTACTTGGTAGAGATGAAGAAGCAGTGTTGGGTCACACATCAGAGAACACCATTGAGGAAGTTTGGAATGGTGAGGAATTTAATAAATTAAGAGAGGGGCATACGACTGGAAATTACCCATCGTATTGTAAGGATTGTGATTTTTTAGTTGATGACCCTGAAATATTAGTATACACAAATTACGAAAGAGATGTTCATAAACTATATGGGACAACCTTTAGTTTAGAAGATTATAGAAAATAGTTATGGAATTATATTTAGACTCAGTTAATAAGGAAGAGATTAACGAAGCACTTAGTATTGGTATTATTAGTGGACTGACTACCACACCTACGTTCATGCATCGTGAAGGAATTGTAGATGTTGATTCGGCAATTTTAGAACTATCTAAGAAAGTACCCATCTTACAAATTGAGGCATTGGGTAGAACTTCCGAGGAGATTATTGATGAAGCATATAGGCAAGAGTCATTAGGACTATCACGTGATACCACGGTTTATAAAATTCCAATGTCAATGGAGGGGGTTAAAGCATGTAGCTATTTAACCAACTTGGATTTTAAAGTTAATTTACATTTAGTGTATACATTACAACAAGCATATATGGCAATGGAAGCAGGTGCGACCTATGTATGTCCGTTAGTCGGAAGACTTCAAGACCAAGGTGGTGATGGATTGGGGTTGGTTAAAGCAATGGTTGATGTTACTAAAGAGTATGGGTATGATACGAAGGTAATGTTTAGTTCAGTACGTACATCACAACACGTAAAGGAAGCACTTAAAGCAGGAGCACATACAATTACTATTCCGTGGAAGATTATGAAGCAACTAACTGAGCATCACTTAACTACGGTACATACAGAGCAATTTTTTCAACATACTAAGTAATATGCAGCTAATCACTACACATCCAGTTAAAAAATCGGATTTAGGATTTCATTCAAATTTATTTGGTGGTAAACTCCTTGCGTGGTTAGATGCCGCGGGTGTTTCTTATGCGATGGAAGTATGTGATACTCCACGAATGGTTACTATTAAGATTGATGAATGCATATTTAAACGACCTGCTAAAGAAGGTCAGCTCCTTAAAATATATGGTGATGTTTCTTCGATAGGTAACACTTCAATCATTGTATATTTAGAAGCAAGAGCACATAATGTATATTCTGGTCAGCAGAATGTAATTCTATCCACCAATATAACGTTCGTTAGGATAGATGAGAACGGAGATTCAATACCTATCTCGGATAGAGTCCGTTCTAAATTTAACATTTAATTAACATTTAGTATTTGGTAGTCTCCAACTTTTTCATTACATTTGTATATATCAATAATGGGAAAGAATAAAAAGACATATCAAGAAGAATTAGACTTCAACGGAGGTTGGTCTGCTGGCGAAGCCAGTCACCACATCGGTAAGAAGACCACTCAGAAGACCCATAGGTCCAAGAAGACTTATTCCCGTAAAGAAAAGCACAAAAAAGATTTAACAAATTCTTAACATTAAGAGTTTGGATAAGTCCGTTATTTTCACTACTTTAGTAAAGTAATCATTGAGATACATATTATGAAAAAACAAATGAATTATTCATCGTTCTGGCTTGACTCTTCAATCTTTGAAGATAGTGATGACAACCTATCTACGGTTGAAAAGAAGTCAAATGACCTAATGAAGTTGATGGCCTACAAACGTAGTATCCGTAACTTCGTTTCCATCGTAACTGGCCAAAGTATTCCCGTGACATTTGACTCACGTGGTGATGACTCTTATACTGATGGTAAAGAAGTTGTTATCTCAGCTAAGTTAGATGACAAAGAGTTCGACCCAGTTGTTGGTCTTGCTCTTCACGAAGGGTCTCACATTGCTTTGACCGATTTTGAAACTCTAACTAAAATGAGAAATGGTTACCTACCATCTACGATTGACGCACCTTGGTTGATGAATAAGTATGGTTATGTTGAAGACTATGAGTTACAAAATCACTTGAGTAATAACCTCAAGTCACTTCTTAACTACGTTGAGGACCGAAGAATCGATAACCACATTTACACTACGGCTCCTGGCTATCGTGGTTACTACGAATCTATGTATGATAAATACTTCCACTCTAAGGTGGTTGATAAAGGTCTCCAATCGGCTGAGTATCGTACTGAGGATTGGGACTCGTATATGTTCCGTATCATCAACTTGACTAATGAGAATCGTGACCTCGATGCTCTTAAAGGTCTTCGTGAGATTTGGAACGTACTTAACCTACGTAACATCTCTCGACTCAAAACATCGTGGGACGCACTTGAGGTTGCTGGTGAGATTCTTATGATTGTTGAAAAACAATTGGAGTCAAATGGTCAATCCCCATCATCATCCAATGGTGAGGGTGAACCTCAAGAAGGTGAGACCAATGGTAACTCACCAATGACTGGCGATACTGAGAACCAACCAACTGGTGGTAGTGGTATGAATGCAAGTGGTAAAGGTGACTCCTCTCCAAGTGACTCCGATGAGGGTGAAGAGAGTGATGAGACTACTGATGTATATGGTGGTGAACAATGTGGTGCAAGTGCTAACCCACACGGAGCAGGTGGTCATTACGAACCACTCTCAGACCGTCAAAAGAAGATGTTGGACAATGCAATCCAAAAACAAAAAGACTTCCAAGAGGGTGATATCAAAAAGAAGAAGGTATCTCAAGGTGATAAGACTAAGATTGAACAATTAGACAAAGCTGATATCAAGACTGAGGTCACTGGTAAGGGTTTCAATAGAAACAATTGGTCGACTGGCTCGAATGGAGTTCAGACCTACATTATCAATAACCTCACCAAGGGGTTGGTTGCGTCCGGTATGATTGGGATGTTGTCTGACTCACAATGGTCCGTTGAACGACTGAATGATAATGTCAAGAAAGGTATTCAGTTGGGTACGTTACTTGGTAAGAAGCTAAAGACTCGTAATGAAGAACGTGTCCTTACTACCCCACGTATGAAGAGTGGTAAGTTGAGTGGTCGTATGATTCACGAGATTGGGTTTGGTAACTTCGATATCTTCGAACAAACTTTGATTAACAAATCAACACCAGTTCTACTACACATCTCAATTGATGCAAGTTCATCTATGAATGGTAATAAGTGGAACAATACCCAAACTGCTGCAGTCGCAATTGCCAAGGCCGCTTCGATGACTGAAAATATTGATGTGGTTATCTCATATCGTGGTGTCTACTACAACCGACACAATTGGTCGAGTGTTCAACCTCTGATGTTGATTGCTTACGATAGTCGCAAAGATAAGTTCTCTAAGATTCAACAATTATTCAAGTACATCCAATCTGATGGAACTACACCAGAGGGGTTATGTTACGAGGCTGTGTTGAATGAGATTACTAAGACTTCAAATGGTACTGATACGTACCTCATCAACTTCTCAGATGGTTTCCCTGGCTTTGACAACAGTCAGATTAACTATGGTGGTGTTGCTGCTCGCCAACACACTGCTGACCAAATTAAGAAGATTAAGAAAGCAGGTGTTAACGTTCTTTCTTACTTCATCTCAGATTGGGGTGATGGATATGGTAGTGATGGTTTCCGTGAAATGTATGGTAAGGATTCTGAGTTCATCGATGTGAAGAGTGTTGCTCAGTTGGCTAAGACATTGAACAAAAAGTTCGAAGTTAAAGTTTAACAATTTCTTAACATTGGGGACTTGGTAGAGTCCCCTTTTTTCACTATATTTACTATGTAATAATGAGAGAGATAAAAGTTATGAAAAACAAGATTGGAAATTACGAGATTCAACTTCAAGGAAGTTCAATTTCAATTCGCAACAACGGAATGTTAACTCGTGTCATCGAGTGTCAACCTATCAACGCCATTGAGAAATATATGGAGTTAGGTATTAAGTTGGGTGAACTTGTTAAAAAAGGTTAATCCAAACTTTAACAATTCTTTAACACTAAAGGTTTGGATGTTCCAAATATATTCCTTACATTTACAAAGTAATAATGAGTAATAATAATTGATGTTTATGAAAGCACAAAAATCAGTTTTCGGTAAGATTGTCGAGGTAGATGGTCTCCTAATGTTCCAAGACTCTGAAGGAGTCAACTTCCTCATCGAGGAACTTAACGAGAAGGGTTCTTCTCTTTACAAACGTGCCAGAGCGGCCGCTAACAACCCATCTAAGTGGGGTTGGAAGGTTCGTGTGGTAGGAACACTAAAGTCCGGTACAATCGGTCATACACGTGTCCCCTCTGATAAGATTGAGTCTAATCCAGAACCAGTCGGTAATTTCACTGCCCCTAATGGTGGGTTGATGTCTATGAAGTATGAAGTGACTCCACAAGTTACTCCTACATCAGTTGAGATGCCAGATGATGTCCTCAAGTTTATCCACGAGGATGCAAGTGGGTTGAAACCTCAGATGTTGTTTATGAACCCACTCAAGTGGAAGTATCTGATTCGTAACATCATTCGTGGTAAGAACATTATGATGACTGGACCTGCTGGGTGTGGTAAGACTATGGCTGCCAAGGCTGCTGCCAATTCGATTGAGGGTTACAATACATTCGTAATTAACTTGGGTGCAACTCAAGACCCACGAACCACTCTGATTGGGAACACTCAGTTCGAATCTAAGAAGGGTACGGTCTTCAATGCAAGTCCGTTCGTGAAAGCAATTCAAACACCAAACACGGTTGTCGTGTTGGATGAGTTGACACGTGCTCACCCCGAAGCACACAACATCCTAATGACGGTACTTGACCAAGGTCAACGATACCTACGATTGGATGAAGCTGCCGATGCTCCGGTTGTAAAGGTTGCTGAAGGTGTTTCCTTCATTGCCTCTGCCAACATTGGTAATGAGTACACTGCGACTCGTGCACTTGACCGTGCAATCCTTGACCGATTTATGATTATCGAAATGGATACCTTGACTATGGATGAAGAGACTTCACTTCTTCAAATGATGTATCCTTCAGTTGAACTTGACACTCTCAAGTCAGTTGCTGAGATTACTTCAATGACTCGTTCTGAGTTGTTGTCCGAGTCACCAAAGTTGACCAACGCACTTTCAACTCGTACTGCAGTTGAGATTGGTTCTCTACTCTACGATGGGTTCTCACTTGAAGAGGCTGCTGAGATTACGGTCTACCCTCTCTTCGATAAAGATGGTGGTGCTGATTCTGAAAGAACTTATATGAAACAATACGTTCAAAAGTTCTTGGGTCAAACACCAGAGAATGAAGATTTGTTCAACGTTGAAACTGAAGACATCTCTAACCCTTTCTAAGGGTTAGGGTGTCCCTAATGGAAGGTGGCCGAGTGGTTAAAGGCGACTGACTGTAAATCAGTTCTCATAAGAGTACGGGGGTTCGAATCCCTCCCTTCCAACTAAATTAAAATTAACTATGGGATTTAATCCGTTCAAATGGTACACCAAAGGTAAAAAGAAACGCTTGCCCCAAAGCGCTCACTTGTTTGACAAGATTCAAAATGGGGACTTTGATTACTCTCATTATTACAAGGAAGCGGAGGAGGCTCGTAAAGAGTACTCCTCCCTATTCCAAAAAACGTTAGATGAGACTGGTGACTATTCAGCTGCCAGATGGAAAGCAAAGATGAAGAACGTTCGTGCTTTGAAACTTGATGAAGAAGCATTTAACGATGAGCAAAAGATGTTATGGTCTCTGAAGAATGAACTACGAGAAGAGTTTGGGTTTTGTCTTTGGGACACGATGATGACTGAAGAAGCAATGGACCTCGAAGAACTCTATGATTATTATTGTCAAGAAAAAATGCGTAGAGAAGGTTTGGATATTTAAAAATTAATTTGTATATTTGTAGAGATGATTTACGACCCTAATAATGAATTAACTGAAGAACAACTATCTAACCTATCCGAAGATGCATTCTTTGAGTATATAGATAGTAAGGCAGAATACTTAAAACAATTTAGTAGACCATTACCAGGTCACTTGTTAAAGAAGTATGCATACATCGATGCTGCAAATCGAGGTGATAAAGTCTCAGACTCACACCACGAGAATTTAAAGAAGATGGCTAACGAGTATAGTACTAAAGCAACTCAACACATTGTTGATAAATTAAATGAGGATGGGATTCAATAAAAGAATATTACCCAATAAGATTACACTTCAGAATATGGTGTACGACTTTGGAGTTGAGTCAGTAGTTAAAAAGTATATAAACGCAGATGTATTGTTTGGTGATGCTGAATCTAAGACATACTTCGAAACAATAGTAAGAGAATATGAGTTGGGAAAGTGATAATGAGTTTGAGGAAATGTTCTCAGAAATCCGTAAGGAGTTGTATAAGGATGACTTCTTTCATTTGATGCTGATTGAGGATGTTGAAAGATATTTACATTACCTACGTGAGCATCTACAAAGTGCAAATGATAATGACCTACTTGCTGACATACTAAAGTTGGCATTGGATGACTACCAAAAAGATGAGGTCGATATGGCTTTAGATGAATTGTCTGAGAAGGGTCTCATTCAAATGGTGGTGCGTGAAGATGGTAAACTTGCTTACCAAGCAACTGAACAAGGGTTAGAGGTTAATGAATTGATTAACTTCGCAGGAAATCAAATCGAGGAACAATCAAATAACATTATGGATATTAAATATTCACCCGACCTATTTAGGGTAACTGGAGTTGATGACTCAATTAGATTCATTGACCAATCGGATAACTTTGAGTTCATTGTTATCCCAGCAGGAAGACAACACAATGGTGAGGAGTTCGTTAGTTTCTACCACACTATTTTTCAAGACTACCATTGGGGAAGTCCGAACGGAGAATACAAATTGGTTGATGAGATTCAACTATTTGATATGTTAAACACTAATTATAATCAATCTAAATAATAGAAACTATGGCTTATTACATTGCTAAAGTAAAGGTTCATCACGAAGATGACAAAGGAAGAGTTAAGAAAGTAACGGAACAATACGTTGTGAATGCAGTATCGGTTACCGATGCAGAAGCAAAAATTGTTGCTGACTTTGAAGGAAGTAACTTAGAGTATGAGGTGACTGCTGTTACTGATACTAAAATTATTAGTATTATCGAATGATATACGAAGCAGGAGATAGTGTAATTGTAAATGTGAACGGCACCTACCGAGTGGGTGTCGTTACACAAAAAATCAAACTAAAGAAAGGTTTGGTTTATTCAGTCGAGTTAGAAAACGGCAAGACACTTGAACGTTGTTCCGTAAATAAAGAATTAAGTTCATACCACATACATCGTGGGCTTTCTAAACAATTAAAGAATGGTAATTGATACAAAGAAATTCAAATCTCTCAAACGTAGAGTTCTAAAGAAATACCCAAATGCTAAAACCCAAATGAATTCCAATGGTAAATATTATGTTGCCGATGGTATGGGTTCAGCAATTGGTGATGAGTTTATGATTCCAGCACAAGAGTCGGTTCAAATGGCTTGGTACTGGGCAAACGAATCTGCTAAGTTAGAACAAAACCTAAGAAGAACACATCCAGATAAAACTGGGTTGGATTTTAATGAGAAAAAGTTTGATAGAATTTCACGTAGAAATCGTAAGAAGTAATTTCATTAAGGTTGTGTAAACTATTTATACTTGAATCATAAATCATTTAGATATGAAAAAACACAACAAAAAGTGGAGTGGGACTGTAAACCATTCTTACGCAGTTACGGAAAGTGAGGTAGAAAGACAGGCAAAGGCATATGGGAAGAACTATACTTCTATTGACTTTGGATTTAATCCTGACTTGAAACCCGAAGACTTCCCTATGAGAAATTCAATGGAGATGGGAGTGCTTATGATTGGTAACCATCAAATTGAATTGACTAAAGCTGAAGCAGTTAAGATTATTACTACTCTTGATACTGCCATCTCATCTACCCAGCAACGTTATCGTGTTGGAACTCTACAATAGTAGAACTTGGATAAGGACATCATATCTCGAATCCTTGAAAAAGGTGAATCATTTGATAATGAGTTAGCATCATTTTTAGATGATGGGGTTTCTTCAATCTTAGTTGAACGAAGAGACCCCTACTTCACTATCGCAAAAAACAAAGTTAAATTATTGATATCGGTTACCAACCCAACTGGTGAGGTGCGTTCCTCATATACTGAGGAGATGATAACTCGATTAAACAAACTATATTTTAGTTTGAATGATAAGTTTGGTAAGATTTTTACTGAGATATGTATTGAGTCCGTTAAGGAGGGTGAATACTTAAATAAAGAAGCATTATCATTACTTAACGAGATACATAAGTCAATACGATAGATACTTATTATAAAGGAGGAGTTCGTATGGAAGATTACGGTGATTGGATTTGGGATGAGTCCGAATACAACTTCTTTATGTCGTTGGGTGATATTGCAAAGTTAGAGTATATGTATGACTACTTCAACTTAGATGATGATGAAATCACCGAGTTTGAATTAGACTTTGATGATGAGGAAGATGGTGGTCCATCTGCTACAAGCATCGATGTGGTCATTACTGATACTCACTTTCTTATAACGTGCTCCAATAAGGAAATCTTAAAGAAGACTATTGGGATGTTTAAAATGGATGGGTATATTATCGTACCCGATAAGGTCAGGGGTGACACACATTACTACAAATATGTAGGGATGTCATCACCATTCTCGGTAAACTGACAACGTGTCATAAAAAATACAAATGGTATGTCTATTGTTATATTAATAACACATTAATAATTTAACAAAAGGATATATTATGACATTTAATCAATTTAACACTTTGGTATCTGACTTTATGTTAGGTGAATGGGGAACTGAGTCCGGTTTATCTGCCAACACTGCTTTCCTAAAGGATGATGTATTAACTATGGAGTTTGAAGTTCCTGGTTTGTCTAATAAAGACATTGAGGTTTTAGTAGAAGACCGAATGTTGGAAATTAAGGCAGAGAAAGAACATCGTAAGTTCCACAAGAGATACAAAATCCACGATGCATTTGATATCAACGAAACTTCGGCAATTGCTAAAGATGGATTGCTAACCATTACTATCCCTAAGTATGAGGACCGAAGAGCAAAATCAATTACAGTAAAAGTTAAGTAAGATGTTTAGATTCTTCAGGTCTCAAAAAGTTACGTTTAATAATAAGTTGTTCATCGTGGTCAGAAAGATTCGTGCTGACCATAATCCGATAATTGAAACTTGGAAAGACCACCTCGGTGTTGACACGGTATTGAAGAGAGATGGTTATTACTATTTTTGTGAAGAGATTCCAAATATAGACTTTGAAGAATTAACATAAACTTAACAAAGGGGGCTTGTAAAAGTCCCCTTTTTTTTGTACTTTTATATAGTAAAAGAAAAACACTATGACAAACCTCGGATATTGCTGTATCAATATGACCCTACGAAAGGACAAGATTACCACCAATCGTAGTATGATTAAACGAACATTCTTAAAGGAGGGTGTCGATAGGTCTTCAGAACTTGCTTTAGAGAACGTTAGAGACCTTGTAAAGATTATTAAGTGGAATCATACCAACGGATTTAAATTGTTCCGTATGTCCTCTGATTTAGTTCCGTGGGCAAGTGAGTTTCAATTGTCTGATATGAAGGATTATGAAAAGTTTGCTAATGTACTCAAGGGTGCAGGTGCTCTTACTAAGTCGTATGGTCAACGTATCACATCTCACCCTGGTCCATTCAATGTTTTAGTATCACCTAATGACCGAGTGGTAGACAATACTATCAGAGACCTTTCCATTCACGGAGAGATATTTGACCTTATGGGATTGGAACGTAGTTACCAAAACCCAATCAACATTCATTGCAATGGTGTCTATGGTGATAAAAAAGCTGCGATGGATAGATTCATCAAGAACTTCAAACGACTGCCTGAGTCAGTTCAATCACGATTGGTTGTTGAGAATGATGATAAGGCAAGTATGTATTCAGTCAAAGACCTTATGTATCTACACGAACATATTGGTATTCCAATTACGTTTGACTATCACCACCACAAGTTCAACACTGGTGGGTTATCGGAGCAAGAAGCATTGGAACTTGCTATGTCAACTTGGGGTGACTACAAACCATTGGTTCATTACTCTGAGTCAAGACAAATAGAAGAAGAGGGTGTAAAAGCACAAGCTCATTCTGATTACATCTATTCTGAGATTAACACCTATGGTCACTCTTTGGATATTGAGGTGGAGGCTAAGATGAAGGAACTGACTGTGTTAAACTACTTTTCAAATTTTGGAAAACACAATTAGACACAGGAAGGGGATTAGCTTAATAGAAATGTTTTATAAACTTATTTTTCTATATTTATGTTTATGAACTGACAAGTTCTAAACTTATTAGCTTATTAGCTTTAAACAATAATGTTTGGAAATAAATACAAGTTGTGAAGTTAGTAAACATAGATTTTGGAAAAAAAAATGAAAAAATTTTTAAATAGAAAGAATTGGTTCATCTTACTGATGTCAATTAGTACCTTAGCACTTGCTGGTTCTGCAGCATACTACTCCGTATTTGGATTGAGTTCATTGTTTGCTGGAGCACGATTTGAGGTAATCGTAATGGCATCTTCATTGGAGTTTAGTAAACTTATCATAGCATCATACCTACATAATAATTGGAAGACTGCTGGGTGGATGAAATGGTATCTTACTATTGCAGTTGGTATTCTAATGGTGATTACATCGGCCGGTATCTATGGATTCCTAACATCAGCATATCAAAAGACTGCTGACCAATTAGGAGTAATGGATAAGCAAGTCCAAGTGATTGACTTAAAGAAACAAAGATTCCAAGAACAATTGGATTACTTTAATATAGAAAAGAAACAACTATCAGAATCTATCACCGACCTACGAAATGGATTATCTAATAACCAAGTTCAGTATCGTGATAAAGAGACTGGTCAGATTATAACAACAACCTCATCATCTCAACGTAAGGCATTGGAAAGACAATTGACCTCAGCAGTTGAATCAAGAGATGGGGTATCAAAGAAGATTGAGGTGTTAACGGATTCCATAACCTCTCTCGACTTACAAATATTAGATTTGGAATCCAACAATGAAGTTGCGGCAGAGGTTGGTCCTTTAAGATATATGTCTGAAATCACAGGCAAATCTATGGCGACTATTGTGAATTGGTTTACACTATTAATTGTATTTGTGTTTGACCCACTCGCAATCTCAATGGTAATTGCATTAAATAAACTAACTAAAAAGGATGAAGATGGAAATAATCTTAATGTGCTCACTTTTACTAATAACGACCTTGGGGATACCATTAGTGATGATACCTCAGATGAGGACAATGGCGAATCGATACCAATACCTACAAATGAAGTGGGAGAAGAAAGAAACGAAGAGGTTCAAGAAACTCCTGAAGAAGTCAAAAAAGAAAAAGAAGAAGTAGAGTTTATACCTACTGATGAAGAAGCAAAGGACTTATACGGCGAAACTCCTAAAAAGAAAAAACAACCCAAACCTAAACACACCTATATGGCAGTTCAGCGTGGAGTTCGTAATAAGTAAATTTGGATTACTCGATTATTTTTTGTATATTGTATACAAATAAACAAGTTATAAACAATGGATGAATTGTATGATGGTGCTACAAGCACTGGTAAATATAAAGTAGGGTATAGTGAGTCTGATAAAGAAGACACTCAATTAAATTATTATAGAGAGTTTGATTATGGTATCGATACTACTGATAACGTAATCTTAATCCAAGATGAAATCACTTCGGGGTTAACTTTTGATATCGTATCAAAGGTTCGACTACTCAAGAAAATTAATGGTGATATCTCATCAATCAATATCTTACTTAACTCACCAGGTGGTGATGTTATCGAGACTCTTGCTTTAATCGATTTTATCCAATCACAAAAAGAACAAGGTATTACGTTCAACATTATTGTTCGTGGAGCTGCAATGTCGGCAGCTGCCTTGCTATTGACTTGTGGAACTGGAGTTAGAGCTGCAAGTAAACACTCTAAGATTATGGTCCACCAATTATCTACTGTTGTAGTGGGTAAGTTGAGTGACATCAAGTCAAACGCAAAGTTCTCAGAACAATTAGAGGATGATTGTAATCAATTGATGGCAGATTACTCAAAGATGGATAAAGAGTATTGGGAGGACATCTCATCTTCAGACTATTTTATGTCAGCAGATAAAGCATTAGAATTGGGAATTATAGATAAAGTAATTTAATATGTTAGACTTTTTTACAGCAGAAGAACTTGTAGGGAACTACGAGAAGTTTCGTAAACTAATCAATCAAACATTTAGTGGTGACCGATTGGAATCCCTAAATAAAATGTATGACCACTTTGAGGACCGTATCTTATATACACCTGCCTCATCGTTTGAGCATTTCCATAATGCATTTCCTGGTGGATACATTGACCACGTTCTTCGTGTGACTCGTAACGCAGTTAAGACTTACGAACACCACAAAGACTTAGGGATTGACTTAGAAGATTTAAGTAAAGAGACTGTAATCTTTACGGCACTACACCACGACCTTGGTAAGTTAGGTAATGTTGATGAAGACTTCTATATCAAGAACGACTCTGAATGGCACGTTAAGAATCAAGGTAAGATTTACAAAACAAACCCAGACATTCATTGGATGAATACTAACGATAGAACTTTCTATTTGTTAAACTACTTTGGTGTTAAGTGTACTGAGGAAGAATGGATTAGTATGAAACTTACCGATGGTCTTTATGATGATAGTAACAACGAGTATCTTACTAAAACATTTGCAGGTCAGAAGTTAAAGACACCACTACCACACATCATGCATCAAGCAGATTTAAATGCTTGTACATTCGAGTTCCAACGATGGAGTAAAGAAATGAATCCAGTTAAATCAACTCGTAAACCATCTACTGGTAGACCTGCTAAAGGTAACTTGACTGAGACCTTTGCTAACAACGATGTTAAACCCACGAGTGTATTTGATGCATTTAAAGGAATTATAGAGGACTAAGATGATTGTTACAATTATTATATTATCAATAACCACTATTGTGTTTTTGTATACCACAATAAACCTTCTTCGTAAGAATGAAGCACACGAAGATGTGGTTGTAGAGCAGGAGGAATTAATAGCAGAAATTGCCAAGAAAGTAGATGAGTCTATGGCACGGATGAAGGATATAGATAAGTTAGGTTCGTTTGAAGCAGATGATGAGACTGGGTATATCTTTAAAAATTTATATGAAGTAATCGAAGATTTAGAAAAATACTATGGGACGCAAGAGGAAGAATAAAAGGTATTTTACTAAAATTACCGAGATTGCAATTAACGCATATAATAATTGTGATGACCAACGAATGAAGAATAAAATCTACAATAGATTTATTCACTACCCATTCGATAAACTTTCTGAAAATGTAATCCATACATACAAGACTTACTACTTTGAAGTTCCATATGAGGATGTAAAAGCAAATGTAGTTGCATTCCTAAATGAAAAGATTCATAAGTTCAATGGTGATAATGGTAGAGCATTCTCATACTTCACCGTAATCGCACGTAACTATTTGTTTAACGAGAACAATAAGAACTACGAACGTATGAAGGCACGAGACGGCATCGAAGTGATTGATTCATCTCGTAATATCATCAACGAAGTATACGACCTAAAACAACAAGAAGCATTGAAAGACTTTATGGACTACTACGTTCGTTATATGGACTACAATGTGTTTATGTTATTCAACAAAGATAGAGATAGAAAAATTGCTGACTCCTTAACTGAATTATTCAGAACAAGAGATAACCTTTACTCATACAACAAAAAGGCACTCTACATACTTATTAGAGAGAGGACTGGTGTTCAGACTCAATACATCACAAAGGTGGTTGGTAAAATGAAATTAATTTATAGAGAACTATACCTTGACTATATGATGGGTGATGTTCTACCAATAACTCACCGAGTGGAGGAATTTAATGGATAAGGATAGTGAATTATTTAAAGGTAAAAGTTTCTCGGATATAATGTCCGATATATACTCGAACCAAAAAAAGAAAGACCGACAAATTAAATTGTTGATTGCACAACTTGAACCTATGGTCAAGAACCTCAACGATGCTGCTGTGGTCGTTCCCCTTATTAAAGAATACTTAGACATCTCAGTAAAGAACGATGATGCATTAATCAAACTTGCTGCAATCGTTCAACGAATGATGAAGGATAGTAATAGTGGAGAGTCGGGTGGTCTAATCCTAAGTGATGAAGAGAAGCGCCAACTGATGGATGCTATCGATGAGGTAGAGAAAGACATCCCTAAAGAAGATGGAGATGATGAATGAAGTTAGGAACAGTAGTTGGGGTATATCTTTCGGATGATACCTACGAAAACTTTAATTCTATAACCGTATCCCTAAGAGATAGAGGTTCTAAAAATTTATTAAGATGCACACCCTTGGACACCAACTCACGGAAGATACCCGTGATTGGTGAACAAGTGTATGTATTGGTAGGTAATTCAGATGAAGCATCAGGTGCTTCTAACTCTACAAAGAATTATTATCTATCAACGGTTGGTATACAAAACAATGTAAACCATAATGCTCTACCAAAGTTAACCAAAGCAGAGGGTAGTTCAGTACCAAACTTTGGTCAAGTATCAAATGGTATACCAGCACAATCATCAACTGATAGTCCAAACGATTTGGGTATTGGATTTGAAGAGGTGAGTAACTTATCACAATTACAACCATTCATTGGTGATGTAATTCACGAGGGTAGGTTTGGGCAGTCTATAAGATTTGGATACACACCACAGGGGACTAAGGGTAGTGACAATCGAATCAAAGGTGTTGTTACTGAGCCATCTTGGAAATCAACTGACCCTAAGTCACCAATTACTATAATTAGAAATGGTGCTGGTGAATCACGTGGATATAATAAATTTGTGATAGAAGATATCAATAAAGATGACTCATCAATTTGGTTAGGGTCTAAACAAACTATTGGACTAACCCCATCCAACTCATTTACACTTGGAGTAACACCCACTAACTTATATAAGAATCCACAAATCGTATTGAACTCTGACCGAATCGTATTGAACTCAAAGTCAGACTCAGTTTTAATTAGTGGTGACAAGTCGGTAAATGTATCAACTCCAAATTGGAAAGCCGATATGGATGTGATATTCAGTCAGTTGGAATCGATAACTGATGCACTATTACAATTAGCACCTGCTATAACTGCAGCTACTGCAGGACCTTTCCCAGTTCCAAGTCTTGCTACTGCAGGACCTCAATTGTTATCGACAATTACACAAGTCAAAACTCAGTTAACATTAATGAAACAATAATTATACTTAGATAATATTTATAACTATGGATACAAAGAAACTAATCAAAGCAATTCAACTCATTATTAAAGAAGAGGTTAGGAAGGAAGTGGCTAAAGAAAAGAAAGCACTTCGTAAATCTCTTATGAACGAAATGAAAAAATCTCAACCACAAGTGGTGGAAAGAGACCCATTGGATATTGAGCACGTTTTTGAACAAAGAACTCAACAACCAACTCAACCTGCTAAATCATTTACTAACAATTCTATGTTGAATGAAATGTTAAATGAAACTGCTCAAGGTGGTGAGTGGAGAAGTATCAACTCAAACGGAGTTGGTGGTGGTATGTTTAACTCATCACAAGCACAAGCATTTGGTGGTGGCATGATGAATCAGCAACCACAAGTTTTACAAACAGCAGAAGGTCGTGCCGTATCTACTGAGCAACTACAACAAACTGAAGCAGGTCAAGCAGTGGTAAATGCACTAACACGTGACTATTCTAAGTTGATGAAACATATGAATGATAAGAAGGGTAAATAATGCCAATTCGTAAAGAGTATAAGAGAAATCCATTAGACCTTAAACCAAACAAGGCTATTGGTGTAAAGTTACCATTAGGTGGTGACCCTATATTTCAATTGTCTTATACTACCGAAGACCAAGCATTATCCAATCTCAAAAACTTATTATTGACTCGTAAGGGTGAGAGACCATTTCAACCATTATTTGGTTCAGACATTTTCTCATTACTATTTGAACAAATAACAGAAAATCTAAATACGGAGTTAGAAGACTCAATCAGAGATGATATTAGATTTTGGTTACCTTACATTATAGTAGATGATGTGAGTGTTGATACTGAAGAAGATAATAACAAAGTATCAATCACATTGAGAGTTAGAGTTACCGAAAATGGTGCAAATACACAAATAACAATACTCGTTACCGAACAAGGTAATGTTTCTATTGTCTGAGGATAGAAGATGGCAGATAAAGTAAAAAAAGATGTAAACTTAGTTGGTAGGGATTTCGGTGATATCCGTAAGAACCTAATTGACTTTACTAAAAACTATTTCCCAAATACCTACAATGACTTTAATGAGTCATCTCCAGGTATGATGTTTATGGAAATGGCTTCATACGTTGGTGATGTATTATCATACTACACCGATGTTCAGTTAAGAGAATCCATCTTAGAAGAAGCACAAGAAACATCAAATGTATTTACAATAGCACAATCATTTGGATACAAACCAAAGTTATACGTTCCTGCTACAACAACCCTAACAGTCTATCAATTAGTTCCTGCTCAGGGGAGTGGTGATAACGTAAGACCAAACTTTGATTACGCACTCACTTTAAAAGAAGGCATGGTAGTTGGGTCATCAACAAACTCAGATGTTGAATTCACCACCATAAATAAAGTAAGATTTGGGTTTTCATCATCATTCGACCCAACCGAAGTATCGGTTTACCAAATCGATGAGACTACTGATGAGCCAGTATATTACCTACTCAAAAAATATGTAAAAGCAGTTAGTGGTAAAGAGAAAGAAGTAACCTTTGATTTCGAATCACCAAAACCATACGACAAGATACGATTATCTGATGATGAAGGTTTGATTGATGTTATAGAAATCATAGATGATGATGGTGATGAGTGGACTAAGGTGGAGTACTTAGCACAGGATACTGTGTTTGAAGAACTACCAAATACAACCGACTACTCAATCGCTATGTCGGGTTATGCTAATGAGACTCCTGCTTTACTCAAACTAAAAAGAGTTCCTAAAAGATACATAACTCGTATTACTGATGAGGGTGAGATTGATATTCAATTTGGTGCAGGTGTATCATCGAATGCTGATGAAGAGATTCTACCAAATCCAGATAATGTTGGTTCAGCATTATATCCAGCAAGTGGTGACCTTGACCAAGGTATCGACCCATCTAACTTTATGTATGCTAAGACCTATGGAGTTGCTCCATCAAATACAACTTTAACTGTTAAGTATAGAGTTGGTAATGGTGTGGATGACAACGTACAATCCTCAGACCTTACTGAATTGGTAGAACGTGTAATTGAAACCGACACTTCAGCATTGGTAAGTGATGTTGTTAATGTTGTACAAAATTCAATCGCAGTCACTAACGAAGTAGCAGCAGGTGGTGGTGCATATGAAGAAGAGATTGAAGAAGTTCGTAATAATGCAATAGCATATTTCAGAGCACAAAATAGAGCAGTGACTCGTGAAGATTACTTGTTGAGAGCATACGCATTACCACCACAATTTGGGTCGGTAGCAAAAGCATATGTTGCACCTGACTTCCAAATCAATACATTATTGGATGATGGTATAGACCCAATTCCAAACCCATTAGCCATCAACTTCTATACATTAGGGTATGACTCTAATAAGAAATTGACTCAACTAAATCCTGCAACAAAACAAAACCTACAAAACTACCTATCGTATTATCGCATTCTAACCGATGCCGTAAACATTAAGAATGCATATGTGGTAAACATTGGTATTGACTTTGAAATTATTGTTCTTCCAAACTACAACTCGAATGAGGTTCTATTAAAATGTATCGATGCACTTAAAAAGTTCTTTGATATTGATAGGATGGGAATCAACAAACCAATCCAACTTACTGATGTGTATGTGTTATTAGATGGTGTCGATGGAGTTCAATCAGTAGTAAGACCTGATAAAGAAGGATTGGGTGGATTACAAATAGTAAACAAGTATGGTGGTAATTACTCATCAAACAAATATAACATCCAAAACGCAACTCGTGATGGTATCGTGTATCCACCAAAAGACCCAACGTGTTTTGAAGTGAAGTATCCCGATGTAGACATCAAAGGCCGTGTGGTATCATTATTTTAAGAGGTAGAAAATGATTTATAGAATATATCCAAGTAAAGACACAACACTATACGAAGACACTTCTCGTAAAAACCAAAACACAGGTAAGGATGAGATTTTAGAAATCGGTAAGTTCTACGATACTGATAATACAACCCTATTGGGTAATAGTCGTGCTCTTATAGAATTCGACCTAAGTTCAATTTCATCATCAGTTGTATCGGGTGAAATTACATCACCACAATATAGATTACGTGCTGAGAATGTTGAGAGTCGTGGTATCGCATCATCGTATGATTTATACGTATTCCCTATCAGAGAGTCGTGGGATAATGGTGTTGGGTCTGAAGCAGACACTCCACATAATACATTAGATTCAACGTGGGTCAACCGAATCAGTGCTTCTGCTTGGGATACACAAAACTCAACTGTTGATAAAGCAAAGACACCGGGCAGTATTGCTGCACTTGAAACATACTATGACTTTGTTGATACTACTGGGTCTTTTGAATTAATAGACCAAATAAAAGGTACTGATGGGACACCTCCACGATTAAGAATAGTAGATAGTAAATTGGAATTGTCTGCATCCAACTATGGAGGTGCTACATTAAATATATCAGCATCGAGTTTGAAATTAGATTCAATATATAATGTTGAATTTGATTTACAATTAGGTGGTTTAAATGGTGTTGATTTTAGAGTTTACGACCCAAATAACGATGCACTCACAGAAGGTGAACTATCAAACTATGCAGAAACATTATCTACAAATGGTACATACACATTTGCATTTACTGCGAGTATTGCTGGTTTATATAAAATACAAATGTCATACTTTGATTCAAATGGGTATGTCAATGGCACATCTGGAACAATTGATAATTTCATAATTTATAGAGAGGTTGACCGAAACACTCTAATCTTAGATGAATTTGATATTAATGGTCCAGTACCAAACACCTATTTTTTAAACAATGGCATTACTGGGGCATCTAACAATACGGCAAGTATATATGTAGAAAATCAAAAACTTTTTATGAGAGCATCAAATTTTGCAGGTGCTACATTAAATAGGGGTTACGTTCTCCAAGCCGGAGTTCCATACACCTCAAGTTTTGAATACGATACCCTTAATATGCCAAGTGGTATTGATTTCGTGATGTTAGACCCAGATGGTCGAAGTCTAAGAGATAACGAGATTGTAAATAAACCAACTAATTTAACAGGTGCCGGTACTTCAAGTTTCTTTATAACACCACAACAAGATGGTGAGTATTTATTTACTTGGGAATTCTTTGGGTCTGGGTCATCCGATTATAGTTCTTCATTAGACAACTTTACATTAAAAACTGATTATAGTTTAATTAATACATCATCTGCATATTTAGATATCTTTTACGATGCACGTTGGGCTGTTAATGAGGGTGGTGGTACTTGGTACACTGCATCATTTACAAATGGAGTTCATTACAAGCAAACATTTAACAATTATACTGATAACTTAAATGTAGAGGTTACTGAGTATGTAAATGAATGGTTGGATGGAACACGTAGTAATAATGGTATCATTGTTAAAAAGACCAACGATGCCGAATCTGATAGTAGAAAATATGGTTCAATCAAATTCTTTTCATCTGATACCAACACAATCTACCCACCAGTTCTTGAAGCAAGATGGGATGATTCATCATTTGATACTGGCTCATTAGACCCATTGAGTGGTGATGATATTATATTATATGTTAAGAACCTCGCAACTGAATATAAGGAAACTTCCAAAGGTAAGATTAGAGTATTTGGTAGAGACCGATTCCCAGCAAGAACATTCTCGACCACTTCTAACTATAAGTTAGTTAAATACCTACCAACTACCTCGTATTACTCGGTAGTTGATGCTGATACGGAACAAGTAATTATTCCGTTCGACACTAATTATACTAAACTGAGTTGTGATTCCGAAGGTAACTACTTTAACTTTTGGTTCAACGGATTACAACCAGAACGATTCTACAAGTTTGTATTTAGAGTAGACCTAAATGGGACTACTAAATATTACGATGATAATTTCTACTTTAAGGTGGTTAGGTAATGGCGGAAAGACAAATAAGAAGAAATGGTAGAGGTCAGATAATCTCATACGAGATATTTGGTGCATTGGATTCCAACATCGAGTCTGACTCTTATGGTAAGTCACGATTCACCAATTCGGGTGAGAATGGTACTAAGGTTTCTAAGTTCGTGGAAGCTTCATATAATAATATTATAGACACCACAATATCAGATGAATTAAGAAGACCACTAAGAGATACTAATTTAAATGTAGAATTGGGTGAAGTCGCTCTTAATTTTGTGGTAGGTACGTAATATGGCATTAGATAGATTCCTAAATAAAGAACAAGTAACTGGGTTTACTCCGACATTTGGCAAAACAATTGAAGGGGTTCAAACTCAAGAATTGTTTTTGTCAGATAATGAAGTCAAGGGTGACTTTGATTTAGTTGCTGGTTTGGATTTTACACCAAATCAAGAACTACATATTTACTCTGATGAGAATCTCATACAATCGACTTATCGTGGATTTATTCAATCAGACAATAGGTCCTCACGACCTGAAGTATATACTATTCCAGAATTAGATTTAAGAAACCTTGGCATTCAACAAGGTTCTTACTCATTAGTATATAACTTTCACCATAACATAGTAGAGAACCTAAAAATATTAGAAATATCATCTGATAGAACTGAGATTAAGGTTGAATACGATAGTAACGCTGATAACAATTTAGTTCCACAAGCATTATCCGATAGAGGTGTTAATGCGTTTGACACAAATGGTGTAAAAAAAGACTTCGTTATAAACTTTAAAAATAATAATATCTATGATATTGTTAATATGGAGTTTGATGGTTTACGAGTTGGAGTGGTTACTGAAACATTATCATACCCAACTTCGTTCTTTTCTGAGGCAAATGGTCAAAATTCACAACCAACTACATTTGTGCCATTCGATAGTACATTCGAAGGGTCACTTGGTCGTTGGAGAACTATGGTTGAGGTCATAACACCTGCTATTGGACAATCATCTAATGACTTTGGTAAGTTAACGGGTCGGTTTAGAAAGTATGCACTAAACCAAAATCCAGATGGTACACTATTTTGGCAAGCAGGTCAAAAGATATTCAATCAACAAGTTCCAGATGATTTGGCAACAAACGAGGTTGATTTACAAGATGCTATTAATAATAACGATGATATATTTGTACAAACTCTAAGTCCTAATGCTTTAAACTTAACCTACAATCGATTTGATAATAGTGTGGATACAATCCAATCTATTACTTTCAAATTGAATCGACCATTGGGTGAAGATATTGCAGAGAATGATATTGGTGATTTAGATGCTCGTATTATGAAGTCTTGGGTTGAGAAGATTATTGCATTCCCAAGTATCCAAAACGAAGATAGACCAGACTTCTCTGAACCAGACTTCTCATTAGATATGTCTGATTACAAAGGAGCCGATGGTGTTGATTGGCAGAATTGGAATTCATTATTAGATGTAAATGCAACAACATCACAACAACTAATAAACAAATACTTTAGTGGGTCTCTTGGAAATGTAACTCTAAATATAGATTACTCAGACTTCCAAAACTTTGTACACTTCTCTTCAGCAACTGAACGAGTTGATAACTTTAAATACAAACTGCAACAAATAGAAACCTATGATGCACGTATAAACACATTGGAAAGTGTAAGTGGGTCAGATGCACTTACAAACATATCACAATCAATGGTTCGTAGAGATAGAATCATCGGTGGGTTCGATGACTTTGAAAAGTATCTATACTACGATACTGATGCAAACATATATACCCATTGGTCTTCTTCTGATTATACAATAGAACCATATCCAAAACAAAGCACATACCCACACATTCTAAGAAGTACAACTTCAAACGAAGGTGTGAATTGGTACAATGGTGTATATGCATCAGCATCCCTATATGATGAGTTCAATGATGCACAGCTTCGTAAAATGATTCCAATTCATCTTAGGAATGATGAACGTAACGAAGAGTACACCACATTTGTGGATATGATTGGTCAGCACTTTGATATCCAATGGACTTACATCCAATCATTAACCACTATTAACGAAAGAGAAGAACACCCTAAAGATGGTATGGCAGATGACTTACTAAAGTCAATTGCTGATTCATTGGGTTGGAAACTATCAAACGGATATTCAGATGTATCACTTTGGAAATATGCTTTAGGGGTTGAGTCCGATGGTACGTTAAATCAGACTGGCACATTAAAGTCTAAGTCACGAGAAGAGATTACAAAAGAAACTTGGAGAAGGATTGTAAATACAATTCCTATGTTATACAAGACCAAGGGGTCTGCAAGGTCAATCAAGGCATTGTTATCATCATATGGAATTCCACAAGCATTCTTAAAGATTCGTGAGTGGGGTGGTCCTGCAATCTCAACTCGTAAGAACGTTTACGAACACGAGAGATTTGTATACAAATTACAAGCATCTCCATCTAAGTACATCTCAAACCCTTGGGATGGTATCCAATCCGATAGACCAAACTCGATTGAGGTAATTGGTAAAATGCCACAAGGTAATTACCACATCCTACGATTGAGTGATGGTAGTGATAATGTAGATTATTTTTGGGATTACACCAACGAGACTGCAAGAATTAGATTGAGTGTAAATGATACCGATATTATTTCATCTTCATATGTTCCTTACAAACAACGTAAGGAAGTTGCAATGGTTTTAACTTCGGGTAGTATTGAAATCAATGCAGCTTGGGTTGATGATTGGGGTGAGGTGCTTGCTAATCCACAAGCAACCTTGAGTGGTAATAACTCTACATTCAATTCAGTTTGGACATCTACTGGTACTCTTAGAGTTCCAGGTCCAACTACCGATGCTAACGTAAACTCATATGAAACTGCAAGTATCCAAGAGGTTAGGTATTTCCGTGACTCAATCACAAATGAGATTACTACGGAGCATGCAAAGAATAGAGAAGCATACTTTAGTGATGACAATACAACTGACTTAGACATCGACACTTCGTTTGATAAGTTAATGTATCGTATATTCCCCGATAGTTCGTTTGCTACTACATCAAGTTATATTAGGTCGATACACCCAAACCAAGAGTTTACTCAGTCGGATAGTGGATTGGTCTTATCTGCATCTTTAGTAAATATGGCACCATTGGATTTGGTGGGTGAGGTTGATACTCAGTTCGTAACTGTACCATCTATGGGTGCATTGAATTTGATGAATAACAAAATCAGAATTGAATCAGCATCTCTAAAAGGTACATTAAATCCTGACAAGTCAAACGAGATTTCTCAATATGATTATGCACCAATTGACTCAAACCTATTAGGGACATACTTTACCACAACCGATACTGTGAATTTTGATATCTACAATTCAGAAGGATACTTCGAAGCAGATGATTGGGTAGGTGACCCTGACAAGAGATACAATGAAGATTACCCTATACTAAAATATAGAGCAAAGAATTACTTCCAAAAATACACAAGTGGTACTGCGTTGGATTTGATTATGGATATGTTATCGAGATACGATATGTCGGTATTCGACCAAATCAAACAATTAATACCAGCACGTGCTGATTGGCATAAAGGTATCTTAATAGAACCACACGTATTTGAAAGAAACAAATATCAACGAGACCGTGGTATCACAATTTCAAGACACCACTATGATGGTGTGATTGATATTGGCACAAATATTATCACAGCAAGTAGAAACGATTATGGATTAACCAGTGGTTCAAAAAGACCGGATGGTGTTGTAGACCTTTACGATTATAGAGCATCTACATACCAATACCAACTCGCAGTATTAAGTGGTTCTACATATGTGAATAGAACAAACGGATATTGGGAATATTCTCCAACTGGTTCTACAATTTTGAATGCAAAGACATCTACCATCTACCAAGAACCAAAATACTTCTTTAGTTCAAAGGAAGATGCCGAGACCTTGACTCCAAACTCAACATCGTTCCACTATGCCGAAGTTCAAGATACGAGATTACCTCTATCATTTGAAAACCTATATTATAATGGTTGTAGAATAACAAGTGATTCACTAACAACTGATTCTGAAGATACACCCGATGGTGGTCCAGTTGTAGAGATTACAACAGTTGACCCTAATGTATTGGTATTCTCAGGTCAGAGTGGTGATACATTATCTACTGAAGATAATACGAGACAAAAAGTGGTGAGAGAGATGCCTACTGATGAATTGGTTTCAGTTCAGAAGGATAGAGAACGTAGAGTAAAACCAATACCATCAAGAGCTGCTGAATCGGAGACTGTAAAACCACTCCCATTCTTAGTTAGAAATAGTAAACCGAAGCGTAATATACGTGAGGATAGAACATCAAATATACTAAATCGTGTATTAAGAAGAACACGAAGAGGTTAAAAAGATAAAAAACCATATTTATATACACAAACAATAGGAAAGCACTATGGGATTTTTAGATAATTCATCAGTAACAGTAGACGCAATTCTCACCAAAAAAGGTAGAGAGTTGTTGGCACAAGGTCGTGACAAGTTTCAAATCACTCAATTTGCATTAGCAGATGATGAGGTTGATTATGAACTTTGGAATCCGGCACACTCATTAGGTTCTGATTACTATGGTATCGTAATCGAGAATATGCCAGTGATTGAAGCAATCACGGATGAGAACTACGCAATGAAGTATAAACTACTTTCATTACCAAAATCAACAACAAGGTTACCTTACATTTCGGTATCACCAACTACAATCACATTAGATGAAGGTGTACAAAACACCGTAATCGCAGTGACTACTAAGAATGGTGGTAATGAAAACTTGGGTTACACTGCGATACTACTCAATAGTGATGCAGGGTCTATTAGTGGTAACCCTGGAATTCCTGGTAATGTTACTCCAATCATTAATGTTGGGTCATACAATACTGCACAATCTCAAACGGTTGTAGGTAAGAATCAATTTACATTCCAATCGGCAGCAAATCTACCAAACGACACTGCAATTACAACTCGTGTTATTATCATTGGTAACGAGACTGGTGGTAGAACTGAGATTGATGTAACTGTTAACCCAGTACGTGATGCACAAACTAATGTGGTTGTTGTACAATCTCCAAGATAATTAAAAGGAAAGTAAGATGGCAATACAAGAAATAGGTGGTAATAGTGGTAGACTTGGTGGTGGTACGGGATTACCAGGTGGTAGTTCAGGTGCATCATCAACTGGAAATATCGGAGGTGGGTCTGCATTAGCAAACGCACTATCAAATAGAGTATCAGTAGCACAACTAACCGCTGAAGATGTTTCAACTGATGCAACTCCAATTATCCCAGCAGGTGCATACGATTACGGAAGTGGTAAAGTTTACACTGCATTCACAGTTGAAGATATCGTTGAAGGAAACACTCAGAGAGTAACTCGTGGTTTGTGGAGTGGTAACGTTGGTGAACTAACTTCGTTTTGGACTTCATCATATCAGTCTGCTACTCAGAAACAATACTACTACGAAATCTACAATGGTGACCCAACTGACTCCACTAAAGAAGCTCAGTTCTCAATTGCATATGGACACTACGCAGGTAGTGGTTCTTTAGGTGCTAATGAAGATTCACCTTCAAATGCAATCTACTCACAATTCCAACAAGTATTACTTCCAGCATCTCAAACAACATTTACCTTTGGTGATGTAACACAAGATGATGTTTACGTAATCTCAATCAATAGAGCACGTATCAAAGATAAGTTAGACCCAGGGAATTGGGAATTGGTATTGTCTGGTTCGAGTGGTGAAACCCTAAGACTTATTGATAATAGTGGAGACACTAACCAATTAGGTAATTCAAATCAAAACAAATACAATGTTGTATCAGGCTCACTACTTGATGGGGTTCTTACTGAAACTGAGGTTTTCGGAGAAGTGTATCCACAATTTGGTATTATTGTTTTATCAGCAGCCGCACTTGATGCTTCTGCTTCATTAGGAACTGTGAGAACATCTAACACCGATGCACAAAACCACGGAAAATTGTTTACTGCAATTAGTGGTGCTGCATTTGAAGATTCGGCAAACGGATTCCAAGCAAGAAGTGAAGAAGAAGTGAAATCAACATTCTTCTTCGTGAGAGCTAAGAATGCAGAATACAACTTCTCAAACAACCCATCTTATGTTACTGGTTCAAATGGTAAGTTAAATCAACAAACATTCGTAGGTGACCCTAAGTCATACATTACTACGGTAGGTTTGTATAATAACGACAATGAACTTTTAGCAATTGCTAAGTTGTCTAAACCTTTATTGAAATCATTCTCTAATGAGATTTTAATTAAGGTTAAGCTCGACTTCTAAAGATGGTAACCAATGGGAATAGTATACAAAAAAATCTTCAATGGGGGTGTCCAATCGAGACCCTTCAAGGCACATAAACGATACGAGGTTACAAACGTAAACCACTCATCATCGTTTGAGATTTCTGTTCTCAGAGGTATATCTGATAATGGTATTTTAACGGAGGTATCTACTTCAGTCGATGGTACGATTGCAGTAGATACCTTCTTAACTTCATCTGGTGGTGTAACTACTGAATTAAATTCCATTCCACAAAAAATAGTATGGAACTCTATTAATTCTACATTCTTTAAACGTAGAACTGATATTAGGTTATATGATACTGCATCCGTAGTATCTATCCCACAAAACAAATTTGGTGAAAATATAAAACCCAAGTCAGTAGTTGTAATTGATAATTCAGACTACTCGGATTCTACTATTTATCTCCACGACCAAAAGGTTACTGATGAATATGGGTTATTGATTGCAAATGAATTAACAGCATCTACATATATTAAATCATCAGATGTAGTTCTAAACTTAGCATTGGATGGTGAGTTAAAAGATTATTCATCATACAACAATCGTGTTATTAACGATAGTTATACGTTTGGTGAAAGTGGTGCTAACATTGGTAAAGTTGTAAACCTTACCGACCAAACACAAAGTATTAGAGTTAGACACAACTCTAACTTTAACTCACTAAACAAGAACGATGATTGGGCAGTTTCTTTTTGGGCAAATATTCCAGACCAAGGTATTGGTGGCAGGAATGTATTCAGTCTAATTCAAAAACGAAATGCTTACACTTACATAGATGATGCAAACAATGAGCAAGTAAAATCTAATGGGACTGGGCAGTACCCATTCGACCTTTCATTCTACTCAGAAGAACATCCCACATTACCAGGTCAACTTTTCCTAAGAGCATCTGATGGTAAATCTACCATTAACATTTCATCATCAACTGCATATAACGATGGTGAGTTCCACCACTACACTATAAATAAAAGTGGTAGTGAGATTGGGTTATATATTGATGGAACTAAAGAAGTTTCATCATCATATGAATTCAGAGGTCTTGTAAATAATGACCGAGACCTCTTAATCGGTAGTCGTAATGTTGAAAATACTGAAGCAAACTTTAGTGGGTCAATAGGTCAACTTAGAGTTCATAGAACTGGGCTAACTGATAATGAGATAAGTTCACTCGCAAACAACTCATCAAGTGGTTCGGCACTTCAACGTAAAGAAGTTGGTTATGTATTTTATAGACAAGGTGTTATAGTCGTGACTGACCCAAGACCCCGATACCAAAACATATTCTTAGGTAATGGTGATTGGGACTACACCAATAGAGATTACCAATTAGACTATCGTGCTACAAAACAAGTTGAAGAGGTATCTATTCTTTGTGAAATTAAAAGAAACGAATATAATGTATCATCAAATGCATCGCTTAGAGTTGGTGGGACTGATGATGACAATAGACTAATCCCAATGGTTACTGGTTCAGACTTTAGACCATACATCACTCAAGTTGGATTATACAACGATAATGGTGATTTACTTGCAATTGGTAAGTTAGGGTCTCCATTAAAGAAAAGACAAGATGTTGATGTAACCATTAACGTTAAATTCGATATAGACTAATATAAGTTATGGCAAAAGGAAATTGGAGTCACATCCAAAAACAAAAAGGTCACAAGAGTGGTCTTGAAACTCGTATTGATGAACAACTCAAATCTCAAGGTATCGATGGTGAATATGAAGAACACGAGGTAAAGTACACTATACCTGCATCTCATCATACATATAGACCTGATTTTAAATTACCAAATGGTATCTACATCGAATCAAAGGGTTGGTTCTTACCCGAAGATAGAAAGAAACACATTCTTATCAAAGAACAAAATCCCGACTTGGATTTACGATTCGTTCTTCAGTCACCCAATGGTAAAATCTACAAAGGTTCGAAGACCACATACGCACAATGGTGTGAAAAGAATGGGTTCAAATGGGCTAAGAAAGAAATACCTCAAGAGTGGATAGATGAAAAACCTTCACCAAGTTTTTTTGATTTCTCAAAATAATTTTGTATATTAGTAGTTATGGAAGATAGACTACTTGAATTATTAGAGTCCGTTCTTGGAAGTTCCAAGAAAACAAGTGGGGACAATTATGCGTTCTACTCACCATTCGTAGACCATTACAAGCCAAAGTTAGAGATTAATATACGAATTAATTCTAAAGGAAACAACCCTTGGCATTGTTGGATTTCGGATGAGAAGGGTAGAAGTATAAAAACTCTATTCAAAAAACTTCGTGTATCTAAATCAACTTGGGATGAATACAATGCCATATTTAGTAGGGTAAATCGGTATTCTTCCGAATACGATGATACTGAAGTCATTGAGCAAGTCCAACTCCCAAAAGAGTTCAAACCACTTTACAAACCAACCAACTCATTCAAATACAAACACGCACTAAACTATCTACTTGGTCGTGGGTTACGTGCTGAAGACATTGTTAAATATAATATTGGGTATTGTGAAGAGGGTGAGTATCGTGATAAGATTATCATTCCATCATACGATGAACGTGGTAAGTTAAACTTCTTCGTGGGTAGGTCATTCTATCAGACTCAATACAAACACAAGAACCCGAAGGTATCCAAGGACATTGTGGGGTTTGAGTTACTCATCAATTGGGACACTCCCTTGGTATTATGTGAAGGTGCTTTTGATGCAATTGCTATTCGTAGAAATGCAATACCACTCTTTGGTAAATCAATCCAAAGTGAATTAGAAAAGAAAATAATTGGAAATTCCGTAAAAAAGTTGTATATTGTATTAGATTCGGATGCTATAAAGAATGCACTGCGTCTTGCAAAGAAGTTTATGTCGTATGGAATTCAAACTCATTTAGTAGATATGGGTGATGAAGACCCATCCGAAATGGGATACGATAAAATAAATAAAAAGATATACGATACCCCACCACTTGATTTACGTAAGTTGATGGAGTATCAGTTGTTTAAAGTATGAAAAAAGCAAAGAAGATTAAGGTTGGTATAGAAAAAGTAAATAAGGTATACCACATTGCTGATGTCCATATCAGAAACCTTAAAAGACACAGAGAATATCGTGATGTCTTTTCCCACCTTTATGGGTATATTTTGACCACAATGGAGGAAAATGACATCATCTACATTGCTGGTGACATTGTTCACGCAAAAACCGATATGTCACCAGAGGTAGTAGATTTGACCCAAGAGTTCTTTACTCGATTGGCAGACCTACTCCCTACCATTGTTATTCCTGGTAATCACGATGCTAATCTAAATAACACCTCAAGGTTGGATGCACTTACACCAATTGTAAATGCATTGAACCATCCAAACTTATTTTATCTAAAGGAGAGTGGTGCTTGGTCATTGGGTGACCTTACAATTGTTCACCAATCAGTATGGGATAACTCACCTGGTTTCCCACCTGCAAATGATTATAATGGTGATACAAAAATTGGAGTATTCCACGGAGCAGTAGATAAGATTGAAACCGAACACGGGTTTGCTATCGAGAACAAGAACATCAATGTATCAAACTTCGAAGGATACGATATGGTGATGTTGGGTGATATCCACAAACCAAACAATGCTGTTCAAGGTGTTGAGACCATCAAGTATCCAGGTTCATTAATCGTTCAGAATCACGGAGAAGCAAAGTATCCAGACCACGGAATTTTGGTATGGGATGTGGAGACACGTAAAAATAAATTCGTAAAGATTCCTAATGATTACGGATATGTCACGATAGATATAGAAGAGGGTAAGATTGTATCAAATACACCAATCCCTCAAAAACCACGAATGAGAGTTCGTGTAAAAGATACGAAAGCATCTGAACTAAATAAAATTATTGCTGACCTAAAGAAGGGTCGTAAGGTTCAAGAGTTAACAATTCAAAAAGTTATCACCCGTAAAGATGGTGGTGAGCACGAGAAGATTATCCTTCAAAATGTTCGTGATACTGCTTTTCAGAACAAACTGATTGAGGACTTCTTAAATGACACCGAACATCTCACCGAAGAACAACTTGAAGTTGTTAAAGGTATTAACTCAGATATCAACGCAAAACTTGGAACAAAGAGAACCATTACAAACTCCACTTGGATACCAAAGAAGTTTGAATTCTCAAATATGTTCTCGTATGGTCCTAACAACGTTATAGACTTTAGTCAGATGAAAGGTGCTTATGGTATCTTTGCTCCAAACGCAAGTGGTAAGTCAACCCTATGGGATGCTTTATCATTTTGTATCTTTGACAAATGTTCAAGAACATCGAAAGCTGATGATGTAATGAACTACTCCAAGATGACTTTTGATTGTAAATTCACATTCGAATTGAACGGAGTTGATTACACCATCGAGAGGACTGCTAAGAAGAGTCCTAAGAGAGGTACTGTTAAAGTGGATGTAGACTTCTCTCGTGTAGTAGATGGTCAAGTAGAATCCCTTAATGGAGAGCAACGTAGAGAGACCAATTCAATCATTAGAGAATATGTCGGAACTTATGATGACTTCGTACTCACTGCGATGTCAACACAATCAAACAATAGTGGATTCATCGAAAAGTCCCAAAAGGAACGTAAGGAACTACTTGCACAATTCCTCGATATGGATGTCTTCGAAGACCTCTACCAAATTGCAAGTGAAGAGATTAAGGAACTATCAGCTTTACTAAAAGATTACAAGAACCAAGATTTCCCAACACAACTTGCTGAAGCAGAAGAAACTTTGACATCTATCACTGGGTCATTGACCGAACTACGAGATAGAAAGGTTGACTTAGAAACCAAACGAGATAACACCAATACTAAGATTGAGTATGAGGTAGGTAAGTTAAAGCCGGTTGAAGACATTGGTGATGTATCGGACTTGGAATCTAAATTAGAAATCGCAGAGACTCATATTGCAAAACAAAAGAAAGCATGTGATTCTAATATAATTGCTATCAAACGAGTGGAGACTGAAATAAAAGATGTTACCACGAAGTTATCTAAGTATGATATCGAGGACTTACGAGAAAAGCAAAAGCAATATAATATACTTGATAAGAAGTTTAATGAGTTGGGTAGTTCATTGGATAAGTTAGAAACTGAAATGGTACACACCAAGAAACATTTGGATGGTATTGGGTCTCTTACATTCGACCCATCGTGTGACCATTGTGTTAAAAATCAAAACACCCCATTTGCTAAACAAGCACAAACACTTGAGTCTGACCTAAATCGTTTGGGTAACGAATACTCAACAATAGTTTCAGAGAGATTACGTGTGATGACCAATCGTGATGAGTGTGATGTTAATTCAAAGTTGGAAGAATACGAGGAGTTGGTATTAGACTCAAAGGAACTACATCACGAAATGGATGAACACCAATTTAATTACGAAGGGTGTTTACTACTTGTTGAAAAGATGGAACTCGAAATGGAGTCACTCAAAGAAAAAGTTCAAAGAGCAAAAGACCAAGAACAAGCAGTAGAGCATAACACCATAGTTCAACAAAAGATAAAATCTTTTAAAGTCACACGAGATTCACTTCGTGATGAGATTGAAGATGTGACTAATGATATTATGTCGGTCAACTCTGATATCAAACTTGCTGAGAATACTATTGAGTCGGTGAATAAAGCAATCGATAAACTCAAAGAAATGGAAGTGAGGTTTGATGGGTATGAATACTATTTGAAATGTGTTAAACGTGATGGTATCCCATACAATCTAATTTCAGATGTCCTACCAAAGTTAGAGATTGAGATTAACAACATACTATCACCAATCGTTGATTTCCAAATTATGTTGAATACCGATGGTAAGAACATCAATTCATACATTGCATATGGGGCTGATGAGTATTGGCCATTAGAACTTACAAGTGGTATGGAAAAGTTCATCTCTTCAATCGCAATTAGAACTGCATTAGTTAATGTATCCAATCTACCAAGACCAAACTTTATTGCTATCGATGAAGGGTTTGGTTCATTAGACACGGATAACTTTAATTCTTTATATTTATTATTTGATTACTTGAAGACACAATTTGACTTTATCATCACCATATCCCACATTGATAAGACACGAGATATGGTTGACCAGATAATAGACATCAATAAAGTACGTGGCTTCTCTAAAGTATCATATTTATAGTATATGGAGTCAATGAATGGCATTAGAGCTTAGAAGAAAATCAAAACAATACTTAAAGTCACAACGAGTTGCGATAGAAGATAATTCACCTCTATCGGAAGAGTTCTTTGGGTTAAATGATTTTCCAAAATATTTTGGTGAGGGTAAGAACTCATTTAGAATCAGACCAAGGTTTGGTGTTCTAAAGCCAAATACAAAAATAGACATTGAGGTTCTTGACTCAAATGGTAATCCTATATATTGGGAAATCCCAACTTACAAAGATGATGACAAGTCACGGCTAATATCGGTATGGATTTATGATGTTGTAGATAAGCGATACAATACACCCGATGGTCCTTGTGAGGTAATCATCCTTGGGACATTACCTGACAATCAAAAGGTACGGTGGTCTCGTAGAGTTGATGTTGTAAAAAACAAGAAGTCGGTATCCGAAGTAGTATTTAGAGAAATACCACGTGGTAATGTATCGGCATCGATTGAGACATTCTCGGAGATACCACAATCTGAAGGTTCATTATCACGAACAATACAAGCAGGTCAATTTACATATAAGAAATCATTATATGGTGATGATGTTTCTTTTGAAGCATCTACTGCGATTATAAATCGTGAAATGGTTAGTGGTAGTTTAGAATTAGACTTATCATCCACAACGCTATTCCCAAGATTGGGTGGTGGTCAATCACAACCAACACGTGTAACTGCAAGTATTACTGAGGTTATATCTAATCAGATATTTAGAGTATCATTACCAATTACATCAAGTGATAATCGTAGTGAGGGTTCAATACACACCTATGAGTATTCAGATGGTAACGTGAGTGGTGAAATTAAGTATCTATCAACTGGGTCAGTAAATGTAACACAAAACCAAGTTGCAATTGCAAACATTACACTATCAAATGTAAATCCAGTATCAGGCCGTGTATCTTCAGTAAATACCCTAATCAAATCACAAGGTCTTCCTAATGCTGATTTTGAATTGATTGCTAATACTGACATCCCAAATGAACGTGACATCTCATATAAAGTTGCAATTCCAACTGAACAACTAAACGACCCTAAAACTTTAAAGATACAATTTCTAAATAAAAGTGGGGATGTTTCTACTACTGAAACAATAATAGAAGATGTCGTATTCGAAGGTGGTAACGTTTATATTGGTGGTAATCAGTCAATCGTAACTGGGTCATTATTTATTGCTAATGCAATTGGTAGTGGACTTGAGATAGGTGGACACTCTTCTGGTTTTATGAAATCAGTCGGTTACGAAGGGCAAATATCAGCATCCGAAGGAAAGGGTCCTGGTGGGTTTATTATATATAGTGGTAGTAATGCATTACAAATGGGTGCAGATGTTCTCACCGGAGTTGGTATGCAATTCGTTGGTGATAACGATGATAGACACCTTATATTCTCTACTGCCAATGGTGGTGTATTGGATGTCAAAACTGATAAGTTCTTTATAGGTAATACCAACTCACAATTTATAAGTGGGTCTGATTCAAACATTGAAATCAGTTCATCACTATTCCATTTAGACCCCAAGAATCAATTACTAATCATAGGGTCTGATGCAATTATTGAGGGTGGTCTTAGTGCCGATAGAATATTCACACCAGCAACAATAGGTGGTTCGCCATCAAATATCACAAACGCAAGTTCATCGATAACACAAGATGGGTTTGCTAAGTTTGTATCTGCAAGTATAGCAGGATTCATAGTCAATACCGAGGAAATCAAATCATCGGATGAGTCTTTGAGATTAAAATCAAATGGTCAAATGACTGGTTCTGCAATTTTACTTGGTGATAAAGCAGGTGGTAACTTCGTACAATTTGCAGACTCCACATTAACAGTTAGAGGTGACCTTGCAGTTGACCAAATCACAACTCCTGCCACAATTGGTGGGTCTCCTTCAAACCTAACCAATGCAAGTGCATCTATTACTTCAGATGGATTTGCTAAGTTTGTATCTGCATCTATTGGTGGGTGGGATATAACTACTGGTTCTATTGAAGGTGGTAACCTTATAATGAAACCCGAAGGTATTCTTCAAACCAAAGATTATGCAAGTGGTGTAAAGGGTTGGAAGATATCAAGTGAATTGAATGGGTATGCTGAATTTGAAAATGTAAAGATTAGAGGTACACTCGCAACTACTACATTTGAAAAGGAAAGTGTAAACGCAGTCGGTGGTCAATTGTACGTTGCTAATTCCACTACGATAAGTGGTTCTATTAGTTCGAGTCTCAGTTCAGTAACAACTGATGTAACAAACTCATTTGCAACAAATCAACAAGTCCAACAATCACATACCGAGATTTTCTTGGATGATTATACCTCAGTAACTCCATCAAATCAACCAACTATGTCAGTTAGTGATGTGGTTACACTACAATTTGTTGGTGAAAATCCAAACCCCGACCCATCTGCAACATTCTTCACAAATGGTTCGGATTTAGTATCAGCAACTCTCACCAACCTATCATTTGGGGTGTTTACGTTTGGTTTAAATGGTGGTGTTGAGGTTGGTGAACTCGGTGGTGGTAGTATTAACCCAACTGATAATTCAGGTGATAACTTTATCATACACTATTCATCTGCATCTCTGAGTTCGAGTATTGATGAAGTCTACACAAATGTATCACCATCTGCAAGTTCATTCATTGTAGACAACGTTACTGGATTTGCAAGTGGTGAAATCCTAACAATGAAGAAGGTAACTAATACTGGATTCTCAACCGAATATGTAAAAGTAGATTCCGCAGAAAGAATTAGTGGTGGTAGTGAATCTGATTTATCGGGTTACCTACACGTTACACGTTCATATGGCAGTGGGACTACTGGTGATTCTGGTTCACTTGGAGACATTGCATCTACATCACAATCATACGAAGAAGGTCAAGTCATTGTATCTACTGGTAAGATAGGTAGTGGTTTTATACGACTTAATGCAAATCCAAATGACCCATCAACACCATATATGGATATTGTTGAAAGAACTGGTAGTGGATTATATGATATCGAGTTAAAAGCAAGACTTGGTGATTTGAGTGGACTTGCAAATACACCTATGGTATTTAGTAAAGCAAATCCAGGGTTTGGATTAGCAACTGATAATGTATATCTACAAGGGGGTATCATCGCAACCTTTGGTGAGATAGGTGGATTTGGAATTAGTGCAAACACAATATCATCATCTAATAATAATCTCATCCTCAGAGACAATGGTCAGATTTCAGGCTCAACTGTATTGTTTGATGGTGGAACTATTGGTGGATTTGATTTAAGTTCCACTCAAATAAACTCATCAAACAATAATCTTATACTAAAAGCAAATGGTCAAATCACTGCATCAGCTGCAAGTATTGATGGTGATATTGTAACGGATAATATAACTGCAACTGGTGGTACAATTGGTGGATTCGATTTAACATCGAGTCAAATAAATTCTACAAATGATTTATTGATTCTAAAATCAAACGGACACATCACTGCGTCAGCAGCACTTATTAGTGGTAGTAATATTCAAGTAGATACACCTAACTTTGGAATAACATCCGATGGTGAGGTTTCTGCAAACTCAATGACACTAACCGATGCATCACTTGCAGATGCATTCTCATTTAGATTCATTACAATCAACTCATCAAATGTGTCATCCTATATGGGGACATATAGTGGTAGTGATGGTAATGTGTATTGTATATTAGATTTGTCAGGTGAAAATAGTGTAATCGATAACACAACTCAAGGTGCAAGTTACGTTAGACTTAACGTAAACCCAACATACCCAATCGGTTCTATAATTCACCCATATCTACATAACCCCGATACCAACGTAACTAATAGGGCCATTGCATCTACATTAACTGTTGAATCTGGTATTAGTGGTGTAAAAATAGCAATTGATGCAGTTGGTAAGTCTGCTGGTACTGGTGCAAAACGTATATATAGTTACGATGGTAGTACTGAATTAGTAGACCAAAGTGCAAACTCAGTATCCACTATTCAGTATTCATATATTGATGAAAATGGTGGTAGTGTATTTTATAATAAATCCATAGATTCGCTAACTCAAAGTGGATACACTTATCCAAAAGTAGTATCAACCAATACTGGTCAACAATTCACATTAGGTAGAAACTTCTTTGCTTGGAAATTATTGGGTGCATCTGAATATGATACATTTACGGTAGCAGATGGTAACTTTATCATTGATAGTAATGCAGAGGTTACTTCATCAACTCACGTACCACGTTCATCAAACGCATATGATTTGGGTAGTACCACACGTAGATGGAGAACTGTATATTCAATCAATGCACTAAACACTTCAGATAGAAATGAGAAGAAAAACATAAGTAGTTCTGACTTAGGGTTGAACTTCATCAACTCACTAAACCCAGTTAAATACAATTGGGTTTGGGATAATGATGACTCACCGATTCATTATGGTCTAATAGCACAAGAGGTAAATGAAATCGCTTCAAACGAAAATGTAGCGATAGTTCATAAGGAGAATGACAATTGGTCTATGGCCTATAACGAACTAATCTCACCAATGATTAAAGCAATACAAGAATTGTCTGATGAAGTAAATCAACTAAAACTTCAGTTAAGTCAAAGTCAAGGATAATTATTATTATGGGAAATAAGATTAAAGATTGGGTATTGGAGTCACTCCTAACCGAAGACATAAACAAAACAGTCGTAACTTATGTAGGAAGGTTTCATCCATTCCACTCAGGTCATTACGCAACATACCAACACTTAGTAAAGAAGTTTGGTAAGGATAATGTATATATCGGAACTTCTGATAAAGTACAATTACCTAAATCACCATTCCAATTCAAAGAGAAGGTTCAGATAATGACCACTATGTTTGGTATTCCCAAAGATAAGATTGTAAAAGTCAAAAACCCATATGCTCCAAAAGAAATCCTACAATCATTTCCCGAAGAGACTACTGGATTCATTACAGTTGTTGGTGAGAAGGACAAGAATAGATTAGGTGGTAAATACTTTGAACCATATAAAGGTAAAGTAGAAAAAGGATTCGCAGACACGGGATATGTGTATGTAGCACCATCACAAGCACGTGGTATATCGGGTACTGAAGTTCGTAAAGGTATGTCTAATCCAGATGAACAATCAAGAATCAAATTTTTCAAATCAGTATATCCAAAATTTAACCAAAAGATTTTTGACTTAGTATCATCACGTATCCTCAGAAATGAAGAAGTGATGGAGTCGTTCTTTAAATCAATCAACATCAACTCAATCTTAAATGAGAACTCAACTGCTGCTGGTATCGGTGGTAACTCACAAGGTGTTGATGATGGTCCAGGTGCTTTCTATGGTAATATGAAAACCTTTAAGAAAGAAATGGAAGATGTAGTTGGTACGTTAGGTTGGAACATCGTAACCTACCTTATGGGTGAGGATGATATGGAATCATTTGTTGATACCGAATATCCTAATGGACCAGGTAGATACCCAGTCTCATTCTTCCCAAGTGGTAAAGCCGGTCTTGATGCATTAGCAGTTAGATATGGTGATGACCTACAAGGTAATAAAGCATATAAAAAATGGGCAGACCACATCAAAGGTGTTGCTCTACAATTAGGATACGAATTCCTAAACTTCTTAGAACCAAAAGATAAAGAAAACATATTATCAAATGAACCTAAGAAAGAAGAAGAAACAACTGGAGACCTTAAAGAAGGTGTCCTTTTGGAAGGTGGTGCATATGGTCATATGAATCACCCATTCGATGTTGATTTAGGTCTAACCTTTGGTGATTTGAAATTAATTATCGATGGTGCATTAAATGGTAAGTTAGAATTCACAAGAGAAAAAACCGATGGACAAGCACTTGCTATCTCATATAGAAAAGATAGAGGTATCATCGCTGCAAGAAATAAATCACATCTAAAAGATAGAGGACTTAACGCATTAGACATCAAAGGTGTTTCAGATAAGTTTGCTAATAGAGGTGGATTGACCGATGCGTATAATTTCGCAATGAGAGATTTGGAGTCTGCGATTTCAAAACTATCAGATGCACAAAAAGAAAAAGTCTTCAAAAGTGGTTCAAAGTTTATGAACATTGAAGTCATCTGGCCGGAGTCAGTAAACGTAATACCATATGGTCAACCCCTATTAGTATTCCACGGAACTATGGAGTATAATGAAAAGGGTGAAGCAATTGGAGCAGACACTTCTGATGCAAGAATACTTGCTGGAATGATTAAGCAGGTGAATGCTGATGTACAAGATAAGTATACAATCCAAGGTCCACCAGTTGTAAAGTTACCACAAAACCAAGAACTATCCAAATTAAAATCAAAGTTTTTTGGTCAACTATCCAAAATACAAAAAGAGTTCAAACTCAAGGATACTGATGGTGTTGCTGAATACCACCAAAGATGGTGGGAAGATTTCGTTGAAAAGAATTCACCAACCTCATTGGATAACAAAACTAAAATGGGATTGGTTCGTAGATGGGCATTCTATGATAAGGGATTCCGTTTGGATTCAAAAAATATATCAGATTCCAAAACATTGGATTGGGCAAAGAAAACTGATAAGATTGACCAAGCAAAAATCTCAAAACAAAATCTTCGTAAGTTTGAAGACATCTTCTTAGGTGTTGGTGCTGAAGTCCTATCATTTATGTCTTCAGCACTTACGGTTAATCCTGATGGTGCATTGAGAGATATGCAGAAGAGACTTGACCAAACCATCAAAGATGTGAAGAAGTCGGGTGACCCAAAAAAGATTGCAAAATTAAAAATGGAATTAGAAAGATTGAGCGCGGTTGGTGGTAGAGATAAAATTGTACCAAATGAAGGATTGGTGTTCTTATATAAAGGACACACTATGAAACTCACTGGTACGTTTGCATCACTAAACCAAATCCTTGGTTTAATGTATTTCTAACATACTTATAGTAGTAAAAGTATATAAAAAGTTATGGCTAAATTAAATAACATCAAAGCAGTCAAAGAAATGATTGCTGGAAACCACCGAACACAAACAAAGAACACGGTAGGTTTTGATGAACAAAAAGAATTCGTTAAACGTGAAGTTGGTGAACAATGGACCGATAGCGATGGAAACATTTGGGAACAAAAGAAAGGATACAAGGTTAAACTTGGTAAACTTTCAGAATTGAGAGATTCTCTCAAAGATTTTCCAAATTGTAAAGAGGGGTGTACCTCACATATGAACCCAACACGTAATGACCTCAGAATGAAGGTTATTCACGGAATGTGTTTAGATTGTGTAATTGAAATGGAACACAAACTCAAAATGGAAGGTAAGTACGAAGAGTACGAACGTTCCAAGATATTAGAAAATGCAAAGGCTTGGTTAAAACAAGCTGAACTTGAAAAAGATACTATCAAACTGGCGATGCAAGCCCGTTTTGTGAACGAAGATGGTTCACTTGAAGAATGGGATGGTATGTCGTGGGGTGAGATGGAAGAAAAGATAGAAAACGAGTTTCGTACATTTAGAGAAAACTTTATACAAAAGTTGGAGTACCCAAGTGAAGAAATTCATTAAAGAGACATATAACCTTTATACCGAAGATGGTGTACCTCATGCATTGGCATTGGAGTATACCATTTCCGATGTTTATGAACGACTATGTTCAGAGGGTGTAATGTCTGAGGACTTACGTAAGTGGTTCGGTAAAGGAAAGACCGGCTCATCCGATGGTGGTGGTTGGGATAGATATAGTTCCGATGGTAAGAAGTTAGGTAAGTGTGGTGATAGTAAAAAAGGCAGTGCATATGCTGCTTGTTTATCAAAAGAAAAAGCAAACAAACTTGGCCCAAAGGGTAGAGCATCTTTCGTAAGAAGAAAGAGAACCGCACAAAAGAAAAGTGGTGATAGTAAAAAAGGTGGGAATAGAACAAAGGGTAAAACACCCACATTCTCAAAGACTGGAGCATGATATGATTAAGTTAAAAGAATTACTAAACGAGAGTGACTACAAAGTATATCACAAGTCATTTACCGAAGCATCTGAAGAAGCAAGAAAACTTGCTGAAAAACGTGGATTCGAAATCGATGAAGATGATTGGCAGTCTCAGATTGTAATGGGTGGTCGTAACAAACGTTCAAGACCAAGTGAAGGTAAAACTACTGAATTTACAGTTGGATTATTAAAGAATGGTAAACCACAACGTAAATCACTTCAAATCCAAGTATATGGTATGAAGAAGGGTTACGAACTAAACGCATACATCAACTAAGGAGTATTATGAATCCTCAACTCAATAAAAAAGTTAAGAAGTATTTAGACTCGTATTTTAAAGATACTAAGGCCAATTCACCAGAGCATCAAGAGGCAGTGATGTTGATTTTGAAAGGTGCTCTTACTGATGCTAACTTTCATAGTGAAGCTAAAGAATTAGGTAAGTACTTCCCAAAAGCTAGTAAGAAATACATTGGAACACCAATGGAAGGTGTAATTGAAGACAAGGGTGTAGACATTGCTAAAATGGCAAAATGGGATGGTCACGATATCATTGACGCATTCGCATTTTACCTAAGTATGTCAATTGGTGGTTCATTCGGAAATAGATTGATGTCGCTAAAAGAATCGATTGAAGAATCTTTGGTTGAAGAAGGTGAAAAGTTAGATGAGAAGAATGTTCCTACGAACCCATCTAAATGGTCTTACTACAAAGCACAAGCAAAAAAGAAGTTTGATGTATACCCATCAGCATATGCAAATGGGTGGGCTGCAAAACAATACAAAAAAGCAGGTGGTGGTTGGAAGTCCGAATCAGTAAACGAAGAACTCAGACCCGATGAGGTTGAATTCATTGCCAATAAATTAGGCAATTCAATGCCAAATCATACAAACTATGACTTTGATAAAGGTCCTGATGCTAAACAAGTATTAACTGCGTTGAAAAAATACCATAAAGATTTCTTTAGACACTCTACCAATAAGCAAAAGCAAGAGATTGTTAAGTTAGTTCAGAAAATTACCACGGAATCAGTAGATGAAGGTATGGTAAGTCCAAGGAGAGGACACAACTACTATCAGTTATATAGAGATACTCCAATCAAATATGTATCAGGTCACTCAGGAATTGGATTGAAAGTTCCTGGTGTATTACTTCATAACGAATATGATACAATCAAAGGTAAGG
>Ga0222719_10000197_pt1 | contig 60067 bp, 55 predicted proteins | sample C33_34DmetaG_FD_165039 | JGI IMG/M metagenome (GOLD analysis project Ga0222719, IMG submission 165039) | Estuarine water microbial communities from San Francisco Bay, California, United States - C33_34D | ecosystem: Environmental > Aquatic > Marine > Unclassified | place: USA: California...
CAGCGAGGCTGATGCCGCAGCATTCTACTGCCCATACATTCCATTGATGAGCAGTGGTGTTGTTCTAGACCCAGCAACATTCGAACCAGTCGTAGGCTTTATGACTCGTTATGGATATGTTGAGTTGACAAACACAGCATCTTCTCTTGGTAACGCAGGCGATTACTTGAGCGAGATTGCTGTAAGCAACCTAAGCTTCCAGTAAGCATAAAAATTCTCATAGGGATGGGAAGCGAAAAAGGACCGAAAGGTCCTTTTTTGTTGGCTATGCAATTGGTAATTGTTGACAGTGAAGTGCTGCGGTGTGACAACTTGTCTTTACAGCCTCTTCAACAGATAAACCATTACAAATTGATACTGCAAACTGTGCTCTAAACACATCACCCGCGCCTAACGTATTAAGGGCCTGTATTGTTTCTGGCTGGCAAGTTTTTACTTCGCCTTGTTCCAGCCAACAAATTTCATCCTCACTGTTAGTATATCCTACTAAACCACCAAACTGTCGTTGCAAATCGTAGATGCTAAGATTACATAAAGCATAAGTTTCATAACTTAACCAAACGTAGTCTGCCTTAGGATACGATTCTAATGTTTCAATTGGTGCGTCAATGTCCAGCATAGTAGGAATATTATTCAAACGTGCTGCTGAAAATATTTCATTGACCATGGGCATTCTGTGATTGTCTGCGGTAATTAAATCAAAGTTATAGTCTGTGGGTAAACTAATTTTGCGTTTTATTTCTTCACTTTGATGATAGATAACTGTGCGCTCACCTTTGTCGTTTACAATTATGATACTACTTGGTGTTGCTAGGTCTTCTTTGTATTTTACATAATCGTGATTAATGCCATATTCATTTAGTAATTCAACTATAATTTTTGAATATGGATGTTGTTGGTTGCCAAGCACCGTACAAAGTTCAACTTCTGCACCTAACTCAGTTAAAGCACGACCAACATTGGCAGCGTTACCACCGAGAATAATCTCTGCATGTTCACAGCCTACTTTGTTGTTTATGCTAGGTATGGTATTGCTGTAGTAAACTAAATCAGCACAGACGTGACCAACACTTAATATTTTCATATCTTATTTAATAATACTGACTATAGCCCAAATAGTCAATGTTTACGGTAAATACAGTTGTTCATATGAACTCTCGGAGCGCCACTCCGGGCGGCCTAGAACGCTAAATTAAGGAGAAATAAAATGGCAAAATTTAAGACAGCAAAAAGTGCAACAGTTGATATTGGTTATCCAGTAGGAACAGCTCAAGTTGGCGGTAATACCAGCATTACAGGCAATCAAATTAGTCCTGAGGTTAAGGTAGGCGGTAACAGTGCCGCTACAGGATACATTGTACGTAAAAAAGGTGCTACTAAGTTTTTAGTTAATGACCTAGCAGGAAACGAAGGTGTATGCTCTTTGGCAAACACTGACAGTGGTAACCTAACTGCTAACACAATGAGCATTGAATGTACATATGCTAACGCTGCTACATTCTACGCCAGCAGAATTACTAACAAGTTTGTTTGGAATCAAACAGATGACAAATTCTTGGTTGGTACAAGTGCAGACAGCGGAACAACACCTGCAACAGTTGCAGTTCCAGTTGCTTAATGATCATTGTATTACAATGATAGGAATAGGCTCGCAAGGGCCTATTTTTTTGGCAGAACCTTAATAATCAAAAACAAATAAATACTCTATACTAGTAAAACCGGATAAAGAATGGCGCAAGAAATCATTGACTTAGGTGAAGGCCCAGATAGCAACACTGGGGATTCACTTTATACAGCGTTTACAAAAACCAACAGTAACTTTACAGAGTTATACACAATTATTGGTAGCAACAGTACGACAAATTTAACTGGTAATACTATTACTGCAAATTATTTTTACACTACTGGCAATTTAAGAGTTGGTAATGTCAATGGTTTTGGAAATTTAAGCACTATTGGCAATATTATTGGGGCGGGATATTTTTATCCTAACGGTCAAAGTGTTTTTAGTAACATTCAAGCAGATCTTAGCAACATAGCGCAAAATGTTCTTCCTGTTACCTCGGCCACATACACATTAGGCAACGTTAACAAACAATGGCAGCAAGCTTACATTTCTTCTAATATAACATTAAATGGTGCTAATATTGCAATTTCTGATGGCGTACTAACAGTAAACGGTGCAGAAGTAAGTGGCAATTATAGTAATAGTAATGTAGCATCCTATTTGCCTACTTATTCAGGCAATTTAGATAGTTTGGCTGGTAATGTAATTACTACTGCTAATGTTACTGCTGCTTATTTTATTGGTAATGGTAGTCAACTCGAAGGACTGCCTGCTTCTTATTCAAACGCAAACGTAGCCAGTTATTTGCCAACGTATAGTGGTAACCTTGACAGTGTCGACGGTATAACTGCAAACAGTATTAGTGCAACAGAATTTATTGGCAACATTATCCCAAGCGCCAACGTTACTTACAATTTGGGAAGTTCAGATTTTAGATTTAAAGATTTATTCTTAAGTGGAAGTACTATTAACTTAGATGGTGCATCAATTAGTGCCAACAATACCGCAGTGATTATTACAACTGCTGAAGGTGGTACATTTGTTATTCAAGGATCTGAAGATGCAACAACATATAGAATTCAAAATGGCACTTCTAATGTTGACATTCCTGCTAGTGACGGAAATATTTTAATTTCAGTTAACGGTGAATCGATAGCAACTTTTTCTTCCTTAGGTTTAGAAGTTGTTGGAAACATTACACCTGGTAATGTAGATACCGCAGGCAATGTTACAGCCAGTTATTTCTTTGGTAATGGTAGCCAATTAGACGGACTTACAGAATTAAGTGTAAACTTTGCAAACACTGCGGGTACTGCCGAGTTCGTAACCAATGCTACACAGGCAAACATTACCAGTGTTGGCACATTGACCAGTCTGACATTAAGTGGTACACTAACTGGCACTACAGTAGAAGCAGCACAAATTGGTAATAGTGGTGCTACATTAACAGGTACACTAGACACTGCAGCACAGACTAATATTACTTCAGTTGGCACACTGACTGGTTTGACACTAAGTGGTGCACTAAACGGTACTACTCTACAAGCCGCTACAATTGGAAATGTAGGTGCTTCGATTATAGGTAATGGAAGCGCATTAACAAGTTTAACTGGGGCAAATGTTACAGGGACAGTAGCAAATGCAACATACGCGGACAGCGCAGATAGTGCTACAACCGCAACAAGTGCCGACACTGCTGAATTTGTAACTAACGCTACACAGAGTAACATTACATCAGTTGGCACACTAACAAGTCTGACATTAAGCGGCACGCTGACTGGTACAACTGTTGAAGCGGCACAAATAGGTAACAGCGGAGCAACACTAACCGGTACACTAGATACTGCTGCTCAGACAAACATCACATCTGTCGGTACACTAACTGGGCTAACATTATCAGGAACATTGACAGGTACTACACTTGAAGCAGCAACTATTGGTAATGCAGGTGCAAGTATAATTGGCGATGGAAGTCAATTAACCAGTTTAACTGGAGCAAATGTCACAGGTACTGTTGCAAACGCAACATACGCAGATAGCGCAGGCAGTGCTACAACCGCAACAACGGCAGATACTGCCGAGTTTGTAACTAATGCTGCTCAAGCAAACATTACCAGTGTTGGCACGTTAACTTCGTTAACATTATCAGGTACACTGACAGGTACAACTGTTGAAGCAGCACAAATAGGTAACTCAGGAGCCACATTAACTGGCACACTAGATACTGCTGCTCAAACAAATATTACCTCAGTTGGTACATTAACTGGATTAACATTAAGTGGTACATTAACGGGTACAACCATTAATGCTGCCAGCATTGGTAACGCAGGATCTACACTAACTGGTACGTTACAAACCGCCGCCCAAACAAATATTACCTCAGTAGGCACATTAACTGGATTAACACTGAGTGGTACACTAACAGGTACTACTGTCGAAGCAGCACAAATAGGTAATAGCGGTGCTACACTAACAGGTACGCTCGATACCGCGGCACAAACTAATATCACATCTGTTGGTACACTAACTGGATTGACACTAAGTGGTGCATTAAACGGTACTTCACTTAATGCTGCAACCATTGGAAATAGCGGGTCGTTACTGACAGGCACCCTTACTACAGCAAGTCAACCAAACGTTACTTCACTAAGTGACAGCGTTACAATCGGTGAAATCACAATTGGTAGCAATGCTATTACTAGCACACATCATACTATTACATTAGAACCGGCTGATGCAGGTAGTACAGGTAATGTTGTTATTGAAGGTAATTTAAGAGTTACAGGAAATGTAACTTACATTGACAGTGAAACAATCACTACCAATGACAAAGACATAATGATTGCTAACAATACCAGCAACATTGCAGATTTGAATGGTGCTGGTATACTTGTTGGTAATATTAGTGGTGCAGGAATTGTTACTTGGACATACAGCACAACACAAGATGCTTGGATTAGTAATGTTGGAATTGCACCAGCAGCTAATGCTACGTTGGATTTTGGTGGTACAAGTAATTATTGGAACAATGCATACGCAGCAAATGTTATTTCTGAGAGCCTAACAGGTACATTACAAACTGCTGCTCAAACTAACATCACATCTGTTGGTACACTAACTGGACTTACACTAAGTGGTAACTTGGATGGCACAAACATAAATGCAGCCAGTATTGGTAACACTGGCGCAACCATTACAGGTACACTACAAACTGCTGCTCAGACCAATATTACAAGTTTAGGGACATTAACTGGTTTAACATTAAGTGGTACACTAACTGGTACCACAGTCGAAGCTTCTACCATTGGTAACACAGGTGCAACACTAACTGGCACATTGAGTACCGCAGCACAAACAAACATTACATCAGTTGGTACACTGACTGGTTTAACACTAAGTGGTACACTAACAGGTACAACTGTTGAAGCAGCACAAATAGGTAACTCAGGAGCAACACTAACTGGTACATTAGACACCGCTGCTCAAACAAACATAACAAGCGTAGGTACACTAACTGGTTTAACATTAAGTGGTACACTAAACGGAACAACTATACAAGCCGCCATAATCGGTAACTCAGGTGCCAGCATTATTGGAGATGGCAGTCAGTTAACCAGTTTGACGGGTGCAAACGTAACTGGCACTGTAGCTAATGCTACATATGCAGATAATGCAGGCAGTGCTACGACAGCGGTAAGTGCTGACACTGCTGAGTTTGTAACTAACGCCACACAGGCAAATATTACCAGCGTAGGCACATTAACCGGCTTAACTTTAAGTGGTAACTTAGATGGCACTAACATCAATGCGGCCAGCATTGGTAACTCAGGTGCAAGTATTACAGGTACAATACAAACAGCAGCACAAACAAATATTACTTCGGTTGGAACACTAACTGGACTTACACTGTCAGGAACACTAACTGGCACAACAGTAGAAGCAGCACAAATTGGTAATAGTGGTGCAACCCTAACTGGTACATTAGATACTGCTGCACAAACTAATATTACAAGTGTTGGTACATTAACCGGACTAACTTTATCGGGTACACTAACCGGCACAACTGTTAACGCTGCTCAAATCGGAAATATTGATGCTGCAATAACAGCTGCAACAGTAAGTGCTGCCACAATTGGTAATACAGGAACTACACTCACAGGTACATTAAGCACTGCGGCTCAGACAAACATTACATCAGTTGGTACTTTGGTAAGTTTAGGAGTTACTGGCAACGTAGACGCTGGAAATCTTATTACAACTGGAACGGTAGAAGCAACTGGCAATATTTCTACTGACAACTACTTGTTAGGAAATGGTAGGTTTATTCAAGGAATTACCGTCGCAGCTGGTAGTGCAATTGAAAATGGTACCAGTAATGTAGTTGTTGCTGCAAGTGGTAACATTACTGCTGCCGTTGCTGGCGTGACAGATGTTGTAACAATTGCTACCGACGGTGTATACACCGGCAATGTGTTTGTTGACAACACCATTACTGCAGCAACAGTAAATGCAGCTCAGATTGGTAATAGCGGTGCTACCTTAACAGGAACACTTGACACTGCTGCACAGACTAATATCACCTCAGTAGGTACATTAACTGGCTTAACTTTATCAGGTGCATTAAATGGTACTACACTACAGGCAGCAACTATTGGTAATTCTGGCGCATCATTTATTGGTAATGGTAGCCAATTAACAAGCCTAACCGGTGCAAATGTTACAGGTACTGTAGCAAATTCTACATATGCAGATAATGCAGGTAGTGCTACAACAGCAATAACAGCAGATACCGCTGAGTTTGTAACTAACTCCACACAGAGCAACATTACTGCAGTTGGTACATTAACCAGCTTAACTCTGTCAGGTACATTAACAGGTACAACTATAGAAGCAGCACAGATTGGTAACAGCGGTGCTACACTGACAGGTACGCTGGATACCGCTGCCCAAACTAACATTACATCTGTTGGTACACTAACCGGTTTAACTCTTTCAGGAACTCTAAACGGAACAACCGTACAAGCAGCCACAATTGGTAATGCTGGTGCAACTTTAATTGGTAGTACATTAGATACTACTGCAAACGCCACAGTAAATGGATTAACAGTTAATACCAGTACTACTATTTCTACAACTTTAGATGTAACTGGTAACATTACAGGTGGAAACTTATCGGGAACTTTAATAGCAGGCACTTTGAGCACTGCTGCACAACCTAACATCACTTCACTTGGAATATTAACCGGACTTACACTGTCAGGCACGTTAACTGGTACTACTATAAACGCTGCCACAATTGGTAATACAGATGCTGCTATTGTTGGTGCTACAGTAAGTGCTGCAACTATTGGTAACACTGGTGCTGCTATCGTAGGTGCAACCGTTAGTGCAGCCACAATTGGTAACGCTGCTGCCGCGCTCGTCGGTGCAACTGTTAATACCAGTGCTAATGCAACAGTAAATGGATTAACAGTAAACAATAGTGCCACAATTGGTACTACATTAGGTGTTGCTGGTGTTACAACTATTACAGATACTACGGATAGCACTGACACAGTAACAGGTGCACTGGTAGTATCGGGTGGCGTTGGCATTGCCAAACAACTGCGTGTAGGCAATAACGCTGTAATTAGCGGTAGTGCAACTATTGTAGGGGATTTGAACGTTAGTGGTAACGTAAACTATAGCGGTTCCAATAACTTGGTTATTAGCGACAACGTAATCGAATTACACGTTGCCAACGTAGCCAACGTTGCTGAACCCTGGACATTTGATGATGGTAAAGACATTGGTCTGCGTTTCCACTACTATGAAGGTGCAGATAAGAGTGCTGCGTTTGTTTTCAGTCACGATGAACGTAATTTTGAATTTTACGATGATGGTGCACTGGGTGCAAACGTATTTACAGGCAACAGTTATGGCGGTTTAAAAGCAGGACAAGCTGTATTTGTTAACACTACACCGACAACAGGAAATGCAACTGGTGCACTGCAAGTTTATGGCGGCGCAAGTGTCAGCGGTAACCTATATGTGGTTGGCCAGTTTACTGTAGAAAATACTGTAACTTTTTCTAATACAATTTCAGGTACTACATTTGAAGCAGCACAAATTGGTAATACAGGTACAATATTAACTGGAACAATAAGCACTGCTAGCCAGCCTAATATTACTAGCTTAGGAACACTAACTGGACTTACATTATCAGGTACACTAACAGGTACTACTCTTGAAGCAGCACAGATTGGAAATGCAGGAGCAACTATCACTGGTGCTACAGTTGAAGCTGCTACAATTGGTAATTCAGGTACAACACTGACAGGTACACTAAGCACTGCAAGTCAACCTAATGTTACTTCACTGGGTACACTGACAGGACTTACATTGTCAGGTACATTGACAGGAACAACTGTCGAAGCCAGTCAAATAGGTAATGTTGGTACTACCTTTACAGGTGCCAGTGTAAGTGCAGCCACAATTGGTAACTCAGGTGCAACCTTAACAGGAACTTTAAGTACTGCTAGTCAGCCAAATGTAACAAGTCTCGGAACACTAACCGGATTAACCCTAAGTGGCACACTAACAGGAACTACGTTAGAAGCAGCGCAGATTGGTAATAGCGGTGCTACATTAACAGGTACACTAGACACCGCAGCACAAACAAACATAACATCGGTTGGCACACTAACCGGATTGACATTAAGCGGTACACTAACAGGTACAACTGTTGAAGCAGCACAAATAGGTAACTCAGGAGCAACACTAACTGGTACACTTGACACTGCTGCTCAAACTAATATTACAAGTCTTGGTACACTGACTGGGCTAACACTAAGTGGCACATTAACGGGTACTACAGTTGAAGCCGCACAGATTGGTAATTCAGGAGCCACGTTAACTGGTACGCTTGACACTGCTTCACAAACAAATATTACTTCAGTAGGCACATTAACTGGGCTAACACTGAGTGGTACACTAACAGGCACAACGGTAGAAGCAGCACAGATTGGTAACAGCGGAGCAACTTTAACAGGTACTTTAGATACTGCAGCTCAACCAAACATAACCAGTGTTGGAACTCTTGACAGTTTGACTGTTACAGGTAATGTTGCTGGCGGCAACTTAACAACTGCAGGAGACGTAACAACCGTTACAGTAACAGCATCGGGTAACATATCAGGTGCTAACCTTACTACTGCAGGCATAGTTGATGCAACTGGAAATGTTAGTTCTGGCAACTACTTACTTGGAAATGGTAGATTTATTCAAGGTATCACTGTTGAAGCAGGATCCTCTATTGCAAGTGGAACAAGCAACGTTGTTGTTGCCGAAGATGGCAATGTAACATTTGGAATCGGTGGAACCAACGATGTTGCTACTGTTACAACTACAGGAATTGAAACAGGAACATTATCACTTACTGGTACACTAACAGGCACAACAGTAGAAGCAGCACAGATAGGTAATAGTGGAGCAACTTTAACAGGCACGTTAGATACTGCAGCTCAGACAAATATCACATCAGTCGGTACATTAACTGGACTAACACTAAGTGGTACACTAACAGGTACAACTGTAAATGCGGCTACTATTGGTAACTCAGGCGCTACAATTATTGGTAATGGAAGTCAGTTAACCAGTTTAACAGGAGCAAACGTTACAGGTACAGTAGCCAATGCAACTTATGCTGATAGTGCAGGTAGCGCAGGAACTGCAACAAGCGCAGACACTGCTGAATTTGTAACTAACGCTACACAGAGTAACATTACATCAGTTGGCACATTAACCAGTTTAACCGTTACAGGTAATGTCAGTGCAGGTAATGTTAGTGCTACTGGACTAGCAGGTACATTAAGTACTGCTGCACAAACTAATATTACTTCACTAGGCACATTAACTGGGTTGACACTTAGCGGCACATTGACAGGTACCACAATAAACGCAGCCGCAATCGGCAATTCGGGTGCAACTCTAACTGGTACACTGCAGACAGCAGCACAAACAAATATAACTAGTGTTGGTACACTAACTGGATTAACACTTAGCGGCACATTGACAGGTACCACAATAAACGCAGCCGCAATCGGCAATTCGGGTGCAACTCTAACTGGTACACTGCAGACAGCAGCACAAACAAATATTACTTCGCTGGGTACACTCACTGGATTGACTCTGTCAGGCACGTTAAATGGAACTACGGTACAAGCAGCGACTATCGGAAATGCAGGCGCTGCGTTTATTGGTAATGGAAGTCAGTTAACCAGCTTAACAGGTGCAAACGTAACAGGCACAGTGGCTAATGCCACTTATGCTGATAGTGCAGGTAGTGCAGCCAGTGCTACTTCTGCTGACTCGGCAACTCTTGCTGAATATGTAACACAATCTGCACAAGCAAACATTACTAGTGTAGGTTCCAGTCTTACTACAGCCGAAATTACAATTGGTAGTAATGCAATTACAAGTACTCACCATACAATTACTATTGAGCCTGCAGATGCTGGAAGTACAGGCAACGTGGTAATTGAAGGTAATCTGCGTGTTACTGGTAATGTAACTTATATAGACAGCGAAACAATTACAACCAATGACAAAGACATCATGGTTGCTAACAACCAAACTACAAGTTTGGGTATTGATGGCGCTGGTATAATTGCAGGTAATGTCAGCAACGTAGGCATTGCTACATTCACTTACGACCACAGTACAACTAGTTGGCAACCCAACGTAGGAATCACACCTGCTGCAAATGCTTCATTAGACCTTGGTGGTACCAGCAACTACTGGAATAATGGATATTTTGCTGCTATTACTGCACCGAGCATTACTGGTACACTACAGACTGCTGCTCAAACTAATATTACCTCAGTAGGCACATTAACTGGATTGACCTTAAGTGGTACACTAACTGGTACAACCATAAATGCTGCTGCAATTGGTAACTCGGGTGCAACACTTACAGGTACGATACAGACTGCTGCTCAAACTAATATTACCTCAGTAGGCACATTAACTGGATTAACACTGAGTGGTACACTAACTGGTACAACTATAAATGCTGCTGCAATTGGTAACTCAGGTGCAACACTTACAGGTACAATACAAACAGCAGCACAAACAAATATTACCTCAGTTGGAACATTAACTGGATTGACACTAAGTGGTACACTAACAGGTACAACTGTTGAAGCAGCACAAATAGGAAACTCAGGAGCCACATTAACCGGTACACTAGATACTGCCGCCCAAACAAATATTACCTCAGTTGGAACATTAACTGGACTAACATTGAGCGGTGCCCTACTTGGAACTACAGTAGGTACAAGCGGTAACGCCACAGTCAACGGGTTAACAGTAAATACCAGTGCCACAGTAGGCACAACATTGGGAGTTACAGGTAACGCCACAGTAGGCGGCATACTGACAGACAACTACTACTATGCAAACGGTAGTCCATTTAGTCCTGGCGGCGGCGGCGGAACCACAACAGTTAGCAATACTGCACCAAGTTCACCAAGTCAAGGCGATATTTGGATTGATAGTGACAGTGCTATACAGTACATTTACTTCAGTGACGGGGATAGCAGCCAGTGGGCTGAAATGCAAGCAGAATTATCATTCGGACAGAGCAGTTACTGGTTAGAAAAGACAGGCAACTACACAGCAGTTAGTGGCGATTGGTTAATTGTAAATACAGCAAGCAGCGCAATTACAATTACTTTACCTGCTAGTCCATCATTGGGTGATACAGTCAAGATTGTAGACGGCTCTGGTAATGCTGCAACAAATAATATCACTGTTGACAGAAACACTAATAATATAAACGGCACTGCTGCAAATCTAACTATTGACATCGATAGAGCATCTGTTGAAGTTGTTTACTATGATACAACCAATGGATGGATTCTAATAGGAACATAATATGGCAACAACACTATCATCAATTAGAGCAAATACAAGTCCAGAAGTTAACGCTACAACTGTGGATGTTACAGCAAACGTAACTGCCAATAGTTTTATTATTGCAGGAGACGGTGTTTTTTATAGTAACGGAGATCCATATAGTTCGGGCGGTGGAGGTACCTCCTACGATGCTAATGCTACTAGTTCTGGATGGTTTGGTCTGCCCACAGGCAACACTCTGCAAAGAAATGTAACTGCTGAACCAGGTAACGGCTCTATTAGAGTTAACTCAACGTTGGACGTCTTAGAAACCTATTATGATGGCGAATGGGTTACCATAAAAGCTCTTGCTGTGCCAGAAGCCACTGGCGGCACTGTGACAGAAGTCGACGGCTATAAGTATCACGCTTTCACTACATCTGGAAATCTTGCAGTTACCTACTGGCCAGCCAGTGCAACTGCTGATATTCTTATTGTCGCCGGCGGTGGCGGAGGTGCTGGCGGCGCAGCCACTAATGGATCTGGCGGTGGCGGAGGTGCTGGCGGTGTAATATTACTCACAGCCCAAACATTGTCAGCAACTAGTTATTCAATTACAGTTGGCGCGGGCGGCAGTGGAGCAACAGGTTTAGACACTGCTGGTAGTATTGGAGGCAATACAACTGCATTCGGTTATACAGCACTGGGCGGCGGTGGTGGTGGTTGTTTTACCGTCTCCCCAAGTAGTGGTGGCAGTGGCGGCGGTGCTGGTACTGGTGTTGATGCAGGAAGACGAGTTGGCGCAACTACTGCAAATTCCTCTCAAGGTAATGATGGAGGTGACGCTGAAGGCGGCCCTGGCACTTCTACTGGTGGTGGCGGAGGTGCAGGCGCAGCAGGTGGAAATGGTGTTAGTGGGACTGCGGGTGACGGCGGTATAGGATTAGATGCCAGTGCGTATTTTATACGATTTGGCGAATCAGGATACTTTGGCGGTGGTGGCGGCGGATCCCCCGCATCTGGTGATAGCGGAGGTGCCGGCGGAACTGGCGGTGGAGGTGCAGGCGCCGAAGCGCCAGGAAATGGTTCAAACGCTACTGTTAATACAGGTGGCGGTGGCGGCGCTGGTGGCTCAACGAGTAGTGCTTCATCAGGCGGCAATGGCGGATCGGGCATTGTTGTGATTAGATATGCGGTGTAACGGAGATATAAATGGCTAATTTTGCTCAGATAGACGAAAACAATATTGTAACTAAGGTTATTGTTGCTGATAAGCCCAAAATTGATAATGGCACATTTGGTGATCCTGCGACATTCGTACAGACTTCATACAACACAAGAGCAGGTAAGCACTCTAGAGGTCGGGCACCTTTTAGAAAAAATTATGCTAGTGTTGGTTATACATACGATTCTGACAGGGACGCTTTTATTCCACCTAAACCCAATGATTCTGCAATCTTAAATGAAGAAACTTGTTTATGGGAGACTTCCACTGTTGCTGGTGGATAATCGACAGTAGAATACAAAATAAATATGATAAAGAGTAAGATATGGCATTAAACTTTCCAAATAGTCCCAGCACTAATGACGAGTATTCCTTCGGTGGTAAAACTTGGATATACACTGGTTCAGCATGGAAAATAAAAACTGATGGCGCTATTAACGATATTGTAATTGGTAATACTACACCTAGCACAGGTGCATTTACTACATTGAGTGCTACAGGAACATTTACTGGAACAACTGTTGAAGCCGCACAGATCGGTAACAGTGGTGCAACTTTAACAGGTACACTTGACACTGCTGCTCAAACTAATATCACCTCAGTCGGTACACTAACCGGATTGACCTTAAGTGGTACACTAACAGGCACAACTATCAACGCTGCTACAATTGGCAACACAGGTGCTACTATTGTTGGTGCTACAGTAAGTGCTGCTACAATCGGTAATAGTGGAGCAACCCTCACAGGTACGTTGAGTACAGCAGCGCAGACCAATGTTACCAGTCTTGGAACTTTAACAGGTTTAACCTTATCAGGAACACTAACTGGTACTACAATAAACGCCGCTACAATTGGCAATAGTGGAGCAACACTAACTGGTACACTAAGTACAGCCGCACAAACCAATGTCACAAGTTTAGGCACATTAACTGGACTTACACTAAGTGGAACACTGACTGGTACAACTGTTGAAGCCGCACAGATCGGTAACTCAGGTGCAACATTAACCGGTACACTAACAGGTGACGTAACTGGTAACTTGACTGGTACAGCCGCTGCGGCAACTACAGTTGTAACAACACTAACCGGTACATCAGCAAATTACTATATTCCATTTTCACTGAGTGGTGCTGCGACAGGCAATGCATCATTGGGTATTGATGCAGGACTTTACTACAACCCAAGCACCAATTATCTTTTCTATAGTACACTATCTGGTGGGACAATTTTACCAACTGCTATTGACTTTGGCGACGGAACATCAGGTACGGAGCATTTACGTTTTGGCTCCTCAGATGATGTAAAGTTTTTCTACGATGGTGTTAACAACACCATGGAGATGGAACTTGAGTCAACGGCAACAAGTTTCATTATCACAGACAACGCCACCACACGATTTACGTTTGAAAAAACTAATGGAAATCTGACCCTTAACGGCAATGTCAACGCCAACAGTTACATTATTGCTGGGGATGGCGTTTTCTGGGCTAACGGTGATCCATACAGTTCTGGTGGCGGCGCCAGCGGCTACTTTAACAGTTCCTTAACAACGTTCCCGGGATCTGCTGGCGACAGTGATTATGGCTCAGGAGAAACATATGTAGGAGAAAGTGCAACTATCGACGCTTTTCAAATCCCAATTATTCCCAACTATGACATGAACGATCCGCATGGTTCTTTAGAAACGGTAGATCTCGGAGTTCTAACATAAAAAACGATAAATATTTACGGAGTTTATTAAATGCCAACACAAGTACAATTTAGACGAGGAACTGAAGCACAAAATGATGCGTTCACAGGTGCCTCTGGCGAACTTTCAGTAGATACTACTAACGATAGTATTAGGATTCATGACGGAACTACAGCCGGCGGATTTGAACCTAATGCCAGATACGCTGACTTGGCCGAACGTTACGCTACAGATATAGACTTAGAACCTGGTGATGTGGTTGTGCTTGGAGGTGCTAAAGAAATTACTAAATCTACTCAAACAGCAGACACAAGAGTACTTGGAGTTGTCAGTACACAACCTAGTCACAAAATGAATGCTTATGTGGGTGAGATAGCAACAAGAAATCAAACACACCCTTATATTGCATTAACTGGACGTTGTCCTTGTAAAGCCGTTGGTGTTGTTAAACCAGGTGACTTAATGATCACAAGTGATCAGCCTGGCCACGCTCAATCTACTGACCAATATATTGGCGGCGCCGTTATTGGAAAAGCAATTACTGGCAAGGATACGGAAGGTCCTGGTGAAATTGAAGTTGCAGTTGGAAGATTTTAAATTTTAAGTTTTTCCTGCGTTTTTAATTTATTTCGACTTTTTTCTAATCTAATAGTTCTAAACACACCCGGGTGCAATGGCTTTGGAAAGAACTCCAAAGGTACCCAACAAAATCCTTTGTGCTCTCGGTTTAAGTCTGGTACAAACTCTTCTTCTACTTTAATTAAGAACGTGTGGTAGACAAATTTTTTGTTGTCGCTGACAAACTGTTCAATAGGAATAACTTTGGCGCCATCAATCCTACCGCCCAATTCTTCACTAATTTCTCTGTGCAAACCCGCAAGTATACTTTCACCGCGTTCTATTTTGCCACCAACTAAACCCCATGTGTCGGGAAACTTGCCGTCGTTGCGTAGTAAAAATAGATAACGTTTTGTAGCGGTGCAGTAGATCATTGCACCACAACTTGAATTTATATTACCAGTTGCCATTTACCTGCCTCATAGAAACCTTCGTAACTCTTGGCCCATGTATTACCATTCCATACATACTGAATGCCTGTAGTCATATTAGTTGCATAGTATGTATCAGGACTATCACTGGCGTCAAATATTACTACCCAATGTTGTCCGTTATACTGAATAATATCATTGGCACTAGCAACTAATCTAGTATTGTCTGCACCAACCCAGTTATAAGTCGCTACGTTAGCAACATTAGCAGGACTAGTGTAATCATTTACTAAAAGATATCTTGTACCATTTACTAAGTTTTGCAAATCTTTATTAGGTCTAGAACTTTGAGGATCAATAATTGCGTTGATAGGTGAAAGTGTATTGGCTGGTATTGTGTCTACATCTACAGTATATAACAAACTAGTGTCATCGGCAGGGTTGTAAGCCACTGTACCTACAACTTCTGTTGTGCCGTCTGCTAATTCTAAACGAACTTGACTAGTACCATTAACTAAGTTACCATAAACATTTATTAAACTGCGCCATGGCTCATTTACGCCATATTCATATATGCGTTCGCTGAATACAATCTTATCACCTATGTTACCAGTAATTAAATCATTTGCTAATACTGTAATACCATTTACACTTACTACTGTAGTATTTGGGGTTGTAACATTGTTGATAAAATTGTAGGCGTTTGCTGATACATTAGCATTTGCGTTGGCGGATAAAGTAATTTCAGTGTTGCTAACAACATTAGATACTGTGCCTAAAGATATATTGTCTTGACTGACTATTGTAAATCCAGCACGTATATCTGATGAAAATGTAGTGCTCACACCGGTTATAGTGGTACTTTCAGTATTAGCAGTTATAGTGCCTGTACCGCGTTGGCTTAACCCAGTAATTAACATGTCACTGGTAATACCATCTGCATCTGTTAACACAATATTAGCATTTGCACTAACATTAGCAGCAAGTTCTTTAATGTATTGTTGTCCAAATTTGTCGTCGACTGGATCATTGTATTTTACTAAACGTAACTCATCGTTTAGTAAAATTACACCATAATCAAGAGGTGTGAGGTATTGTCTACTAAGTAGATTTGCTTCGTCGTATATTGCGGTGTCTATGTTTCCGTCTGCATCATAAATGCTGGCAATAATTTTTTGTACCACACCAAGTGTTTTAACTAGTGCAGGAGCGCTAATGTAAATTGGTAACTCAAAAGTTAGCGTGGCAATGTCTATGTTAGTATCTGTGCCAACAGGTACAGTACGACTGCTCCAGTTAACTTGACTCAAAAGTACGTAAGTAATACTGGTCCAGTCGACGTAGTTGTCTGTACTTTGTATTTCTAAAGCTGGATTGAATAGTGTACAAATTTGCTCTAGAATTTGTAATTTTTGTTCTGTGTTGCTGGTCCAAATATCTAATTTTAAAGTTAGTTTATATGGAACAGGCATTAGTCTTTCAACGGTGAACGTATCGCCCTGTGTTGTGGCTAAAGCACCTGTTTGAGCGTCATAATAACGTTCACGTAGATGCATTTTATCTACGTAAGTTGGATTCATAATTCTTGAGCGATCATAATCCATGCTTGCAATATAAACTGCCATAGCAGGAGTGCTGTTCAAATAATTTTCACTGTTTTGTTTTAAAATGGCGGATGCCTGTCTACTGCTGTCTCCATATATTACAGGAACACGTTGAAGTGTGGTATTACTATTACGATCCATGCCAAACTCAACCTGAAAGTTTGACACCATACGAATAAACTGCGTAATGTACCTGCGTATTTGTTTATCGTAGAAAAACTGTTGTAAAGCCATTAGTTATCTGCCTTTGGTGTAAGCGCCTTGCTAAGGCTTTGGCGTGTTGGTAGTGTTTCGCCTTCTTGATTGGTGTAAGTTGTGGTATCGTTAACAAAGATACTGCGTAGTGTCTTATTGTTCGGACCTGGAGTCAAGTTAGCGCGAACATTGTCTTCAACTTTGATCCATCTAGCACCATCGTAACGGAATAATCTATTCGGCACGTAATCTGTCCTTAATACATATTGCCCGATTGTTGGACTTCCGGGGAAAGAAGTACCAGCAGTTACAGTAAATCCGTTTGGAGCAGTTCCATCACCGCCTAAGTAAGCAGGAATAGCAACATTGGGAGTAGTTGGACTTGTTGTTGCTAATGTTCTAGTACTTCCTGCGTAAGTGTTTGAGTTATCTGCACCAAGACCAGTAGGATCGCCTGGAGCGCCTGTTGGAGTAAGTGGGACAATATAAAGTTCGTCCATGTTGTTACCACTCTTGTCTACATCCTGCTCAGCTTGATTAATGATAGCATCATTGATTTCTACCAACTTATTATAGTTGCTAGAAACTTGACCAATTGTATCTGTAGTATTTTCACTGGCTTGAATATTATTAAGAATATCTTTATACTCTTGTGCATCTACTAGAGGTGTCATTTTAATGCGCCATAAGTGTGGCCACCAAGTTTGACTGAATCCTTCTGAACTAAATGTACAGTCCTGCACTACATAAAATCTTTTTAGCACTGCAGGAATTGTAGCATCTAACGGATAGTAATCTTTTTTGTGCGGCAGTTCAATAACATCACCTGACATGATTTTACGACCCAACATTGCTATCATGTCATTTAAGTGGAATGTCATGTACACAGTGTCTGCATTTAAGAACAAGCCAAATTGTTCTAAGTTGAAATCATTGTCGGTGACAGTGTAGATGCCACGCATGGAATATACGTTGGCATCGTACTTTCTGTCTCTGTTCTCCAGAAACAACAAGTCTTGTATGTTCTGTTCGCTTTGATTACTGTAAATAGGTTCGTCCCATTCTTTCCAATAGATGCTAATAGGAGCACCATTACTGATTGTACTGGTAGTGTTACTGCTTATTGTAATAGTATTGGCAGTGCTGTTTGCTATTGTAATAGTGGTATTGGCTGCAATACCAATACCTTGTACTGTTTGTCCTGGTTCAAATGTACTGGTATTAGCAAACGTTAAAACTGTACTGTTGGCACTGACTTCAGAAGTTAGGGCATAGGCATTTGCCTGCGGATTTGTACCAATATATTTGTGTAAGTATACGCCTGTACCACCGATAGTAAACTCTTCGGATATACGTTTATCAAAAAATCTATAATCGTTGGTGTGGTTTTCACGCCACATGCTTAATCTTGGCATAAGTCAGAATCCAGTATTCTTATATTTATGGCGATATGAATTGTAAATAGTCCAAAAGTAATGTAGTACTTTAGTACTACTTGCACAATAATGATAAATCTGTTATAATACAGTTTTCCAAGAAGGATCAAAAATGGCTACAGTAGCAGGCGTCAAAGTAAAAGCAAAGAAACCACGTACAGTATCGTTTCACAGTAAACCCACAGATGGTCCAGTTTGGGACACGGAACAGGCCCGTGAACTGCCACAGGAAGAATTTGACCATTTGCTACGCAAGAGCATGAATTACTACAATTATCACTATAGTCAAAAAGATTTGAAAAAGTATGTGGTTGAGTGGATGCGTTCAGGCGGCGAGTTTACCAAGGAAGAAGTTAAGAAGTTCGAGCGTAGCAGTGATAGGTTGCTGAGCATGACTGCCTGTAGTTTGGTTATGGCTCATCGTCAGGGCATGCCGTTCCGTGAACGCCATTTAGAGTTTTTGGACACAGAACTGACCCGTGTTTTGGAGGCTGTTACAGAAGACGAACCCGAAGAACAAAAAACGGAACAAGTCACAGAAGCCTACAAGCCCACGATTCAAGACAGACTACAGGAAAAAACCAGCGAACTGATTGGCGAGATAGAAGGCCATTACGATGAATTGGTTACTGAGGGTAAAACTGAGTTTAAACCTTATGACTTTTTGAGCGGTAATAATGTAGTGCAAAGCCAACTTGGAAAGTACGAAGCACTATTTCAAGCACGCCGAGAAGAACTGGAACTGGCACAGAAAAAAGCAGATCCGCAATTAGTTGAAGGTTATAAGCATTACAAAGCACAGGACTACAAGCGACTGATTGCCTGGATCGATGCATTGTTGGAAGCAGTTGAGCAGTATCGTGGTGTTAAAAAGGCTACTAAGAAATTAAGAGTTAAGAAAGCACCCAGCAAAGAAAAGCAGATCAGTAAACTCAAATACTGCAAGGAAGATAAAACACTAAAATTAGTCAGCGCCAATCCTGCAGAAATTATTGGTGCCTCTGAGTTGTGGGTCTACAATACCAAGACACGCAAACTGGGCAAATACATTTCAGCACCCTACAAACAGTTAGGTGTAAAAGGCACAAGCATTGAAGGCTTTGATGTTGATAAGAGTGTGTGCAAGACACTACGCAAGCCAGAGGAAAAACTTAAAGAGTTTGCTAAAGCAGGCAAGGTGCAGTTACGTAAATTTCTTGAAGATATTAGAGCAACTGAAACCAAACTCAACGGTAGAATCAGCGCAGATGTGCTATTACTAAAAGTTGCCTAAAATCACCGTCCTGTTGGCTAAATAAGGTTAACAGGACTTTTTTATGGCTACAGACAATACAGTAATTGTTCCCGACTTACAGACTGACGGCAGTGTAAGGACGCAAAATCTTGGCATGGCTGGATTTATCAGCCAGGAAAGTGCCATTGCCGCTAACGAACAAATACAAACACTCAATCAACTACGTAACGAAATGATTGACTACATTCGTTTGCGTTTAGGCGATCAAATCGTTGACGTTGAGTTAGATAAAGAACACTATGATTTGGCTATCAAACAGGCCCTGACCAAGTATCGTCAACGTGCTCAAAATAGCACAGAAGAAAGTTATGTATTTTTGGATCTAATTCCCAATGTACAAGAATACATCTTACCCAACAACATTATGGAAGTGCGCCAAATCTTTCGTAGAGGAATTGGTAGTACAACTGGAACAACCGCTAGTCAGTTCGAGCCATTTGCTTCAGGTTATTTAAACACCTACATGCTGGTAGCAGGACGTGTGGGTGGTTTGACCAACTACGAACTGTTTACTGCTTACCAAGAATTAGCCATGACCATGTTTGGTGGTTATATTAACTTTAACTGGAACCGTGTAACTAAGAAATTAACTCTAGTTCGTAAGATTCCCTACGATGGTGGTACTGATGTTAAACCAACTGCACTAACGGCTGCTAGTACATCCGTTGGTGCAGTGATTACAATTACACTGCCTACCAGTGCTACTAGTTTTCAAACAAATCTGCAGGTAGGCGACAGTGTTTATATACAGAGTTGTCCAGTACAGGGGTATAGCAGTCAGTATCGTGTAGCAAGTGTAAACGACGATAGAACAGTTATTACAGTGCTGGCAAATCAAACACTAGGCGCCACTTCAGTGACAGGTACTGACTTGGCTTCAACAACTTTTTTTATACCAGAACCATTCTACGATGGTAATGCACTAGAAAGTGTACTGCTTTGGGTTAACAACTACAAACCAGACAGTATGCTACTGAGTGATCCTCAGGTTTATCCTTGGTTGCAAGAGTATGCTTTGGCATTTACAAAATCTATTTTGGGACAGGCACGTGGTAAGTTTGCCAGTATTGCAGGCCCACAAGGTGGAACTACACTTAATGGTGCCGCACTATTACAAGAAGCAACCGCAGAAATGGCTCAACTTGAGGATGAATTGAAACGGTATATTGATGGATCGCAACCGTTGACATGGGTCACAGGTTAATGTATAATAAGGACTCTTAGGAGTCCTTTTTCATGATTATTGGAATTTGTGGTTTAATTGGTGCTGGCAAAGACACTGCCGCAGACTATTTGGTGAATTGGCACGAGTTCAGGCGCGACAGTTTTGCCGCAACCCTCAAAGATGCCGTCAGCGCAGTGTTTGGTTGGGATCGTGAACTGCTAGAAGGACGCACCAAAGCCGCAAGAGAATGGCGTGAACAGATAGACACTTGGTGGGCCAATCGTTTGGACATGCCAGATTTGACCCCACGCTGGGTATTACAATATTGGGGCACAGATGTATTCCGTAATCATTTCCACCAGGATATTTGGATTGCTAGTTTAGAAAATAAACTGCGTCAAACCCGAGACAACGTAGTAATCTCAGACTGTAGATTTTTAAACGAAGTTGAAAGTATTCGCAGGATTGGCGGCAGAGTAATCAGGATTGTTAGAGGGCAAGATCCAGAGTGGTTTCATTTAGCACGAACTAGTCCACAAAATATGCTAGATCGGTATCCCGGAGTACATGCCAGCGAATACAGTTGGGCGCCTACAGAATTTGACCACATTGTGGAAAACAACGGCACTATCGACGAATTATACTGTGAACTTAAAAATCTGGTATAATAGGACTTTCACGCCATAAACTGTTAGATTGGTGTAATTCAACTCTACAATTTAAGCACACCGTTTTTAAATTAAACTCTCCAACATTCTTTAAATTACCGTCTAAATGAAATACCGACATTTGTTGTTCGGGATATTTGGATCTAAAACCGCACTTATCACAGACTGGTTTTTTTCTGTACCCTGCTTTGTACCAAGCAGGAACTGACTTTATTTTCTTTCCTTTACGTAAACAACTTTCGCAGAGTTTTCTGTACCTTGTTTTACCGTTACTGTGATAGTTAATTGCTGATAAATTTAGGTTGCAGGTCTGGCATAAAGGTCTTTTCATAAAGTTATTTAACTGTAAAACCTTTCGAAAGGGTGTTCAAACTGGTGATATTTACTGACTTCCGATAAATATCTTTATAAGTTTTATGAGGAAGTGAAACATGGCACTAGTTTCTCCAGGCGTACAAGTCAGTGTAATTGACCAAAGTTTTTACGCACCAACACAATTAGGTTCTGTTGCTTACATTTTAGTAGCAACAGCACAGGATAAAGTTGCACCAGGAGGCACAACAATTGCTCCTGGAACCGAAGTAGATAATGTAGGAACTATCTATAACATTACAAGTCAGCGTGACTTAGTAACAACTTTCGGAACCCCAACTTTTAAAACAACTGCAAGTGGTAGCCCTATTAACGGAGATGAGCAAAACGAATATGGATTGTTAGCTGCTTACAGTTTATTAGGTATTAGTAATCAAGTTTACATACAACGAGCAAATGTTGATGTAGGAGCACTTACCGGAACTACATCACGTCCAACGGCTGAACCCGCTACTGGAGCACTGTGGCTTGATTCTGCTAATACAAATTGGGGTGTTTACGAATGGAACGCTACTACACAGGCATTTTCATCGCAAAATGTAATCGTAGTTAACAGCAGCAGTGACTTAGTAGGCAATGTCACACCAAATGTAGGAATTGGCGCAATTGGTCAATATGCAGTAAACACAATTGCAAACACTAGTCCAATTTACTATAAAACATATGATAATACTTGGCAACTAGTTGGTAACGTAGGTTGGGAAGCTAAAATTCCAACAATTACCGGCACAACAGCCAGTGCTGGTAACGTAATTACTGCTAACAGTAATATTACAATTAACACCACAAACGTTACAGTAGCAATTAATGCAAACTTGACAACTGTGGCTAGTAATATTAACTCTGCTGCGATTGCAGGTGTTACTGCTCGTGTAAACAGCAGTAACCAATTAGTAATTCAAGTTACAAGATTAAGTGAAAGCGATGGTGCAACTGCAGATGGTAAAATTGCAATCAGCAATGGTAATAACACACCTCTTACTGATTTAGGTATTACTGCTGGTACATATAATGGACCTTCAGTTCAAATAAGTCCTTACTACACTGTTCCAGAATTTAATAGTGCTAACTTAGCTGCAGGCACAGGTAGACCAACTGGTTCTGTTTGGCACAAAGCCAGCAGAACAGGTTCTGGTTTAACAATTTCTCTTAAAGAATACAATGCCAGTACAGATACTTGGACATCTATTACAGCAAATGATTATGCAAATGTATTTGCAGCGACATTTGCATTAGATCCAACAGGCGGTGGCTCAAATCTAACACAAGGTTTGGCGTTTGCACAGTACGATCCATTTGGAACTACAGAGCCGGGCGCCCTTGTTTGGTATCGTGATGGTACAGGAGCAATGACCATTACTGGTAACACAACTTCTCCAACTGCTGGGAATGTTGGAGCATCATTTACATTAGCCACTCGTGCAAATGCAAGATTGGCAAATGTAACAACCTACACAGTTACAATTACAACTGCTACAGTAGCAGGATTTGTTGATGCTGTTAGTGCTGCAAGTATTCCAAATGTTACAGCAAACATTAGCAGTACAGGTGCAATGACTATCACTCACGATCAAGGTGGTGATATTGAGCTTGTAGATGGCGCTGGCACACCATTGGCCAACGTTGGAATTGCAGATGCCGGAGCTACAAATGTATATTACACTCATAGTAACACTAACACACAAACATCTACAATAATTGGTAGTTTGTGGAAACCTGCTGATAGAAAAGACTATGAAGTAAGTGCAACAGAAATATCAGATGCACCAGCAAATAACACATACTGGTACTATAATACACCAAGTCGTGCTGATATTATGATTAGTAATGGTAGTGCTTGGGTAGGCTACAGAAATCTAAGCAGTGACATTAGAGGTTACGATTTAACAACCACAAACAGTACAGGTCCAATCATTAGTGCAACTGAGCCAACACTACAAGATGACGGCACAGCACTTGTTTACGGCGATTTGTGGATTGACACTAGCGATTTAGAGAACTATCCTGCAATATACAGATGGCAAGCAGTTGCCGGTGTTGATCAATGGGTACAAATTGATAACACAGATAACACAGGAACTGATGGTGTTGTATTCGCAGATGCTCGTTGGAGTACCGCTGGAACAGTAGACCCAGTACTTGACGCTATTCCAACTATTCAAACACTTAGCACAAGTAACTACGTAGACTTAGATGCTCCTGACCCAGCATTTTATCCACGTGGTATCTTGTTGTTTAACACAAGAGCAAGTGGTTTTAATGTCAAACAGTACAAAACAAATTACTTTACTGCTGCTGCATATCCAGGCGAAAGCATTCCAGCAGTTGCCAATACTTGGGTAACTGCAAGTGGATTTGACAGCACAGGTATTGTACCAAACTTTGGACGCCAAGCACAACGTGGAGTTATTGTTGCTGCACTTAAGAGCGCAATTGACAGTAGCACTGCACTACGTGAAGACAGCAATTCATTTAACTTAATTGCTTGCCCAGGATATCCAGAGTTGATTCCTAACATGGTGGCACTAAACGAAGACAAAGAAAACGTTGCCTTTGTAGTAGGTGACACCCCAATGCGTTTAGCAGCTACTGGCACAGCAATCCAGGCCTGGGCAGACAACACCGCAGGTGCAACTGCTACAGGCGAAGATGGTTTGAATACCAGCAGTCCATACGTTGGATTGTACTATCCAAGTGCGTTGACAAATGACTTAGCAGGCAATCAAGTAGTTGTTCCGCCAAGTCACGTAGCGTTGCGTACAATTGTTAAGAGCGATAATATCAGTTATCAATGGTTAGCACCGGCTGGTACACGTCGTGGTTTAATTGACAATGCAACCGCTATTGGTTATGTAGATGCAAATAGCGGACAGTTTGTAAGTATTGGCGTAAGTCAAGGAATACGTGATGTGTTGTATGAAAACAATATTAACCCATTCACAAACTTACCTGGTACTGGGCTTGTAGTATACGGCCAAAAAACTATTGCTGCAGCTCCAAGCGCACTTGACAGAATTAATGTTTCAAGGTTAATTAACTTCTTACGTAATCAACTTAACATTATTGCTCGCCCATTTGTGTTTGAACCAAATGATCCAATCACACGTAACGCACTATTAGCAGTTGTTAATAGTTTACTAAATGATTTGATTGCTAAACGCGGTATTACAGACTATCTAAGTGTTTGTGACACTACAAACAATACGCCAGAGCGTATTGCAAGAAACGAACTGTATGTAGACGTTGCTATACAGCCAACTAAGGCAGTAGAATTTATCTACATACCAATTAGATTGAAGAACCCAGGAGAAATCCAGGACGGCAATCTAGCAGCGGTACAGAATCCAGGAACAGGAGCATAAGACATGGCAGTATCATCCTTAACAAGATTTACAGTACCCTTAGGTGGAGACCAAAGCGCCTCTACCCAAGGTCTGTTGATGCCAAAGTTACAATTCAGATTTAGAGTCAGTTTTGAAAACTTTGGCGTCAGTAATCCTAAAACAGAATTGACCAAACAGGTAATGAGTTTTGCAAGACCACAGGTTACATTTGACCCAATTGATGTACCTGTGTACAACAGTCGAGTTTATTTGGCAGGACGTCCAGTGTGGTCAATAGTATCTACTACACTGCGTGACGATGCTGGCGGCAACGTAACACGTCTTGTTGGCGAACAACTACAGAAACAGTTTGACTTTATGGAACAGGCCAGTGCCAGCAGCGGTATTGACTACAAGTTTATTACCAAACTGGAAATGCTAGATGGTGCCAATGGTAACATTGAACCTGTTGTACTAGAAACATGGGAAATGTATGGTTGTTTTCTAACCGATGTTAACTATAACGAAGCAAACTACGAAAATAACGCACCAATGACTATCACTATGAGCATACGTTACGACAATGCTATACAAACAACTACACCTGGTGGAGTTGGTAATGATGTTGGTCGTACCAATGGTGCAGTAATTACAGGTTAATAATAAACTTACCGTGACGAAGACCCACTTACGAGTGGGTTTTTTCGTGAATAAATATTATATATGGCTACTCTTTATAACAGCGATTTAAAACCTTTGGAGTCTGGTGATTATACACACTACTATGACCATGCCACTAAGCTCTTCCTTGCTGACAACTTCAGGCTGGCACCTAAACAAAGTTTTCTTTATTACGTTAGCATAAATGTAGATATAAGCGCATTGCAAAACTTGTTGGGACAGTTAGGACAAGAAGGAACAAGTAGTCAAACGTTAATAGAGCAATATGAAACTGGCTTATTAGCAAAAAGAGTAGAACTTCCTAGATTCACAGTAAACACTAGTACTTTAAATGCTTACAATAGAAAAAACATTGTTCAGAAAAATTTAAGATACGATCCTTTAAGTATTACATTCCATGATGACGCTGCGGATACAGTACTGAAGTTTTGGAATGATTTTTATACTTACTATTACAGGGACAGTGATTACAATCAAAACTTGTACACAGTCCCTCACAAATATGAAGCAAGATTAAATGATGGATGGGGTTTCAGTCCAAGAAACGCTAACTTAAAACCATTTTTAAGAAATATTCAAATTTTCAGTTTACACAATAAACGTTTTACAGAATATCTTCTTGTTAATCCAATAATAAGTTCTTGGCGGCAAAGCGAGCATAACAGTTCTGAAAGTAATGCATTAATGGAAGCAACCATGACTGTTGAGTACGAAACAGTCAAATACAGAACAGGTTTTGTAAATCCAGTTGATGTAAACGGATTCGCAGTATTACATTATGATAATACTCCAAGCCCTATAAGCAACAGCGTAACAAATATCTATACCGATGCAGGCTTGCTTGGTGCCTTAACAGAAGGAAGTACAGATTTAGCAAGACCAGACACAACAGGCAGTGGGTCTGGTTTACTGGGAAGCATTCTTAGTGCTTATAGATTTTATAATAACCTTAAAGATACAAATTTTAAAGATTTGGGTGGTTTAGTACTGGGTCAAATAGGCGCCCAAGTTTTAGGCGGTGCAATTAACGGTGCAGCACAAAATGTGTTTTTCCCAACTCTTTCCAGCACGCCTGGGTATGGCACTTCTACAGCGACATCGGGTGTTTTAAGTCCTCCAGCATCTACCCAAGGGTATAGCCCTTACAGTAGTCCACAACCAAGTGGAGCAGTAACAGTTAACAATCAAGCAGCAGCAGTTGTTACTGGAGGTAGTGCAAGTTTTGTAAATTCTATTTTAAATAATTATACAAGAGGAGTTGCAACAAATTCTCCAAAGCCTGCGAATCCAGAAAGCACAGCAAATTATCAACTTAGATCTGTTTCTGACAACATCAGTTTAGATGCAAGAAGTGCTCAACCAGCTACAGATGAAATTACTAGTGTTGTTTATGATCAAGTAACAGGAGAAGAACTTACAAGATTTCAAAATGTTGGCAACCAAGCCGGCGGATTTGACCCTACCGATCCTAACAAAAATGCTGAATTTATTGTTGTTTCAACAGATCAAAGTAAAGGAACCTTGACAAGAAGACAGTACACTAATGGGGACGTTGTCTTGTTTAATGAAGATGGTTCCGTTAATACTATTCAACGAGGATTCAAGAGCGGGTCTGGCAATTTTAATACTAATCCTCCTAATACACGAGATCAAGCTGCAGCCGGACAAGTTATAAATCCAACTAGCGTGCAGTACTATACAGATCCGACCACAGGTATCACAAGGGTTGTTAATGGAGGAGTAAGTGGTCTGTTTAGAAACACTCTGTCCGGCGCAATAGGTGGCATTACTGGGTTATCCGTGGGAAGTGCATTATATGGAGGAATATCTGACGCTTTCGGTGGCGGCATTGTAGGTAAAACTATTGGAGTTGGTCTAGGAGGTTCTATAGGTACAGGAGTAGGAATAGGTGTTAATAACTTGGTCCAGACCGGCCTTAATAAAATACTCGGCACACCTACTCAAACTTTTAATCCTGCCACTGGGCAAATTCAAAACGCTGGAGCAGGCCTGACAGGCAGTGGAGGCTATGATTCTAGAAATCCAAGTAGGAATATTGTTACATACTCTGATAATGGTAATGGCACGACAACTGTTCAGACAGTAAATGGCGGCACAGGTATTGTAGATAACTTAACAAATAGTCTGCAAAGTTTTACAGGAGGAGTTGGAAATGCTATTAGTAATTGGCTTGGAACTCCTGGCATAAATCAAGATGCAGCAGTGTTACAACCTCCCGCCGGAACAGGGTTTTGGACAGATAGTTCCGGTAGCCCGATCACTACCGCATTAGGAGATTCGATTTATTCTGGTTTTACTAACAGCGGCCCAACTAACATTTTAAATCAATCTGTAGTAGATAATTTTGGTGCAGTAGATATGGGCCCAAGTTATGATCAGACATTTTTGTCATCTTATGACAATATACACAACTGGAATTTTTCATAATTAGGAATATGTTATGGCAGACACGACTTACAATCCTCAACAGCCAAGTAATTTAAACACAACGGCTACAAATCAGACTACACGATATTTCAATAATTTTTTTCTGCCTCAAAACACTGTAAGTTCTAATACCAACGATGCTATTGTAAGTTTCTTTGAACAACAGTCCGGCAATGCTGAAAGTGCAAGATTATTAGCACAGGCAGTAATCGACACAGCATTTGCGCAAAGAGAGGATCCTTTGGATGTGTTAGATCAATTTAGAAATCTAACAAACAATGAGTTAAATGCTTTTCTAGCACTTTACCTTAACACAAGCAGAGTTCCTACAAGTTTCTTAGGTTTACAGTCTACTGCAAGAACAAGCCCATACGTTTCTCGTACAATTTTGACATGAGTAAATATGCACAAGGCAAATTTCAAATACAAAATCCCAACAAGTACATAGGCAAAGGTACGCCTACATACAGAAGTAGTTGGGAATTTGCTTTTATGCAGTTCTGCGATAATAACCCTGCAGTGCTACAATGGGCCAGTGAAGCCATACACGTTCCTTACAAAAATCCTTTTACAAACAAAAATACAATTTACGTACCTGACTTTTTGGTAATTTATGTGGACAAAAACGGCAAGCGCCATGGCGAAGTTATAGAAGTTAAACCCAGTAAAGAAACTACAATGGAAGCCGCCAAAACTGTTAAAGACAAAGCCGCAGTAGCACTGAACATGTTTAAATGGGAAGCAGCTCGCCATTTTTGCAAAGCACATGGCCTAGTTTTTAGAATAGTCAACGAACAAGACATTTTCCACGGAACCAAAAAACGTTAAATAGTAACATGACTAAGAAATTAGAAGAACTATTTAATCTGTCAGAGCCTGAAGACAACGAGCCTGAACAAACTGTTAGCCCAGAAGAAGCCCGTGCAGCCATCGAAGCAAATCGAAGCGAACTTGCAGACATAGACACTGCTATCGACAAAATTGATCAAGCACTGCCCACGGTACGAGACCTAAGTGCCAGTGACCAAGAGATGGACGAACTGGCAGAACTAGCCAAGGACAAGTTCAATGACCTTATGGATTTGGGTATGAACATGGAAGCACGTTTTAGCGGCACAGTGTTTCAGACTGCTGGCACATTGTTGGGGCATGCTATTACTGCCAAGCAGGCCAAGTTGGACAAAAAACTGCGTATGGTAGACTTGCAGTTGAAAAAAATGCGGTTGGACCATCAGATTAAGAAAGATCAGCAGACAGGAGACGTGCCAGAGCACGTTGAAGGGCAAGGAGTAGTGCTTGATAGAAATGCACTCTTGGCTGAAATTTTGAATAAACCCCGGCATTAATTAGTCAAAAACGCTAAATATCGTATAATAGGAACAATTATGAAAAGTTTTAAAGCCTATCTAACAGAATCAACACGCACCTATGATTTTAAGGTGCGTATTGCAGGCGACCTTACAACAGAAGATGTTGATAAGATTAAAGTTGCACTTGAACAGTACAAAGTTGTCAGTGTAAGCAAACCAAAGAGTTCTCCAATTCACGAAACAGAACTATTTCCCAACATGGGCCCAGTGGCTATTAATGTAATGGAAGTCAGTGTTGCTTATCCTGCAAGAGATGACATGATCCGTGCAGTCATTAACACAGGTGCTGGTATCAGCGCAGACAGAATTCGTGTTAACGGTCCTGACGGTGCTTTTGAAAGCATGCTGGCAGGCACAGAGCAGAGCAATCAACCAACAGATGCTCCAGTGCTTGAAACACCAGAAATGAAAGCAGCCGAAGTACCCAAAGATTTTACTGGCGATGCACGTATCCCTAGTTTGATTAAGGAACTAGAAGAAACAAAGAAATATGAATATCCCGAAGCAGCAGGCGGTGACACACCTGCAGCACAAACCACTAACGAGTTGCCAGTAGGTGAACTTAGTGCAATGGGCAGTACAAAACCAAATATACCTGACCCAATGAAAATGAAAGCAGGTAACGGAAAGTAAAACTATGAGCAGCAACATCTATGACATCTTAAACAAGTTTAGCAGTTTAGAACAGCAACCTGAACCTAAGGTAGAACAAAAACTTCAGGTAAAATCTAAATTGCAAGAAAGCATTGATAGCCTAAGTGAAAAATGGGCAGGAGATGCAGAAGTCAAACAAACAGGACAGTATGCAGACAAAACTACTGGCGAACTTAAAAAGATGTTAGGTAGTTTGCACAAAAGTGGTCCACACAAGCGTGGTAGTGCAGAAGACAAAAAACAAAAACAAATTAACTTTGCCTTAAGAGCCAAAGGTGGTTGGAAAAAAGGTGAAGGCGCTGCAATGAAAGAAGAAGGTGTGGCGGAAGGCAGCGGGGATAAAAGTTTTGAAGACATGAACCGTGCTGAACTGTTGGACTATTTGAACATGAGTCCAAAAGAAGCAGCCGACATGACTAACAAAGACCTGCGTGATGCCTGCGAAGAAAAAACCAAAGATGTCAGCGAAGTAGCACCTCCCGGCGCTAAAGCAGAACGTATGGTTAAGCATATTAAAAAGAGTTATGCCAAAGACGGCAAACTAACAGACAGAGAACGCGGCATCGCTTATGCTACAGCCTGGAAAGCACACAAAGCAGGTAAAGTAGAAGAAGCAGCCCAAGCACTTAAAACTCTTGTTGATGCAGGAATGACAGCAGAGCAAATCACAGAAGGTTGGGATGACATGCTTAAGGCCGTTGAGAAAAAGCACAAGCAGGATAAAGAAGAAAAAGGCACTGGTAAATTTGATAAAAAGAAAATATCAACAGGCACAGTATATACACGCAAGTATGATGCTGATGGCATAAGCAACACAGATGATGAAGTCAAACCAGAAGGTGAAAAACGTAAGCGTGGACGTCCTAAGAAGAATGCTTTTGAAAGCAAGTCTACTGTAGAGAAAATGATCTCCGAAGCATATGAAGATGGTGTACAAAAATTCATAGTAAAAGGCGATGATGTTCTTGGAAAAGATCCAGACAAAATGTCTGCATTTGACAAGATTAAAGCAGGAGTCAAAAAAGTAGCCAATGTGGTTGCCCCAGATGACGAAACACTACTAAAAGATTTAGAAAAGAAAACATTTGGTGAAGAAGACGAAGTAAGCCCACGTGAGCCAGAGGACATGAAAGAAGACAGTCAACTGTCTTATGAACAGGACCTGCTTAAGAAGGCTGTCGGCGATCAAATGTACAACGAAATCGAAGCAGGCATGCAGGATTCGAATTTTAATTTGACAGCTAATGAACCATTGTATCATGCACTGTATGACTATTATACAGACAATGGGGAAATGCCCTACGATGTAGCAAAAGCACGTACAGGTACTCCTGATGAGTGGATCATGAACAAAATGCAGGAACTGTTTGGCAGCACAGACCAAGAACAACAAGGACCAGAGGACAGCAACATGGATAAAGAACTAGAAGAAATGATGAGACTTGCAGGTATGCAAGCAGAAACAAAAATGTCAGAAGCAGACATGGAAGAAGGCAATGAATTTACTGCTGCCCGTGTTGCTGCTATCAAGGCAGGCAAAGACAGTTTTACTGTAGATGGCAAAACTTATAAAGTAACTGGTGACACCAGCGACGAAAAGAAAATGGAAGAAGCAGTCACCGAAGGCGAAGAGTGTCCAAAATGCCACTGCGATCCCTGTGAGTGTGATGACGACGACGACAAAGAAAAAATGGACGAATGTGGCCCAGGCTATGAAATGGATCAAGGTCAAGAAGGTCGCATGAACGTCAGCACCAACATGAGCAGCGACGGTAACAAGAGTGTTACTATTAGTGCAGAAGGTGAAGCCGCAGAAGAACTAATGCAGATGTTGGCACTTGCTGGTATGAAAGCCAAACAGCCAATGCCGCAAGAAGAAAATGTACATCAGCAAATGGCTGCAGTTGAGGAAGAAAAAGATCCTCGCTATCAAGCCAATACAACCCCTGAAGAGGAAGTCATGCCTGTACAGACACAGACCAAAGGTGGCAACGGTGAAGTAGCAGGACAAGAGAAAAAGATGCACAAAGATGGCGCTGCAAGATTTAGCGACAACCCACTTGCAATGAAAGAATCTCAAGATGATTTAAGCAACATGGGTCGTGACCTAATGAAGCAGTACAACTCAATTAAGGTACAAAAATGAGAGCAAACCAATTCTTAGAATCCATCAGCGTTGACGATAATTTTGATATCGAGTTTGACAACTTTGTTATTGAAAGCAGTGTTGTAGGTTTTACAGAAGATGGTGTAGTCATTGAAGCAGACAGCAAAGCACTGGCACTATTAGGTGTTAGCGGTGCTTTGTTGGAAGCAGAGTATCAAGGTCGCAAGGTTCCATTGGGTAAACCGATGAGAGGCGATGTGAAAAAATTCAAAGTCTATGTAAAGAATCCCAAAGGTAATGTAGTGAAAGTTAACTTTGGTGATCCTAACATGCGTATTAAAAAGTCTAATCCAGCAAGGCGTAAAAGTTTTAGAGCCAGACACAACTGTGCCAATCCTGGCCCAAGACATAAAGCACGCTACTGGTCATGCCGCAAGTGGTAACATGAAAATCCGTGACATAATTACAGAAGAAAAAAGTCAGGCAGGCATTACTAAACGCCAGCAAGAAGCCACACGGGGCCTCCATAGATTCAAGGACAAAGACAACCAAGACAGAGTCTATGAATTATATCGTGTTATGTTGGCCGCTGCTTGTTTAGACGGAGATAATGAATTACCTGACCATGTTGATCCAGAAAGTTGGGCAGGAAGGTATAATATTGCTGCTCCTTTGACTCCCCAGGAACAAAAAATGCTTAAACAAGCATATAAAGAAATCGGTAGTACTTATGTGGACATTAACAATGGTGATCTACGCAGTATGGAATTAGGTTCTGTTAATAAAAAGAGTCCTACTGCTAAACCCAAAAAGAACAAATACGGTGTATAATGGACGAAGTACAAGAAATTAAAATGCTGGCAGGCATTAGTAATCGTCCTCAATGGCAGGAATATAACCCTGTCCATGAAAAGAACATGAGTTACACTGGCACCGAAAAATCTCGACTAATGAAAAAACATAAAATTAAACCAGGAACTGATGCCTGGTTTAAACTTTGGTTCTCTAAGCCATATATGACAGGCGAACGTCCTATTTAACGGGCACAGTCAATCCCAAATATTGATACCAACTATCGTGCGGCACATGTACTGCTCGCATTTTCCATTTGTTAATTAAATGAAAGTGATCGGGTCTAAACGGTTTACGCAATGGTTTCCAAGTCTTAGTGCCTTTTTTATGATTGCAGGGCTTGCAGGCAGTTACACAGTTTTCCCATACAGTTTTTCCACCTTCTGCTCTGGGTACCACATGGTCAATAGTTAGTTCTTTTGCTTCAAACGTGTCTGAACAATATTGGCATTGATATAAGTCACGCAGAAACACATTAGTCCTACTAAACTTTGCAGCCTTTTTGAACTTAAAATAGTCTTTGGTAACACAGACAGCAGGAACTTTCATGGTAATGTATTCACTATGAATGTCCCAATCTTCGTATTCTTCTAATACAGTAACTCTGTCTAAAAAATATAGTTTGATAGCGTGTTGCCAACTAATAACACTTAGGGGTAGTACACTAATTGGATTGTAATCGCTGTTTAACAGTAGCGTAGTTGACAATTAAAACCTCACAGGGTTAGTTCATAAATATCTATTATATAGTATTTACTTACAAAGAGCAAGCAGATATGGCAAAAAGTTTGGAAGTTGTTTTAATCAAAAAACCAAACAGTGTTGAGTCCTATACAGAGCAGCAGATTAAAGAAATCGCAAAGTGCGCTGATCCAAAAACAGGACCACAGTATTTTCTTGACAATTATTTTTACATTCAACACCCAACTCGTGGTAGAATGTTATACCAGCCCTTTGAATACCAAAAAAGATTGGTAGATACTTACCACGGTTTTAGATACAGCATAAGTTTAATGCCTAGGCAAACTGGTAAATCAACAACTGCTGCTGGTTATCTACTTTGGTATGCCATGTTTGTGCCCGACAGCACTATTTTGGTAGCAGCACACAAATACACTGGCTCGCAGGAAATTATGCAACGTATTCGTTATGGATATGAAAGCGTACCAGACTTTATACGTGCAGGCGTTACCAGTTATAACAAAGGCAGTATAGATTTTGACAACGGATCTCGTATAGTAAGTGCAACAACAACGGAAAACACAGGACGTGGTATGAGTATTTCCTTACTGTATTGTGACGAGTTTGCATTTGTGAGACCCAGCATTGCTAAAGAGTTTTGGACATCCATTAGTCCCACACTGGCTACAGGTGGTAAGTGTATTATTACCAGTACGCCAAACAGTGACGAAGACCAATTTGCACTTATTTGGAGACAGGCAAACAAATGCCTGGACGAATACGGCAATGAAACAGAATTAGGTATTAATGGATTCAAAGCATTTAGAAGTCGTTGGCAGGAACATCCCGACAGAGATGAAAAGTGGGAGATAGAACAACGGGCGCAATTGGGCGAAGAACGTTTTAGACGTGAAATGGAATGTGAATTTATTATCTTTGACGAAACGCTGATCAACCCTATAGTGCTAACTGAAATGGCTGGCATAGATCCTTTGGAAAAACAAGGACAGGTAAGATGGTATAAACAACCAGAGCGTGGTAGAACTTACGTTGTTAGTCTTGACCCCAGTCTTGGTACCGGAGGAGATTATGCTGCCATGCAAGTGCTTGAACTACCCACAATGAAACAGGTAGCAGAGTGGCAACACAATAAGACACCTATACAGCAGCAGGTAAAAATTCTTGCAGAAATAACTAAAACCTTAGTAGAAGTAGCAGGCACAGATAACGAAGTTTATTATAGTGTTGAAAACAACACCATAGGTGAAGCCACATTAGTTGCGATTGCTGAATACGGTGAGGAAAATATCAGAGGCATCTTCCTAAGTGAACCTGTAAAAGCAGGCAATGCTCGTAGATATAGAAAAGGATTTAATACCACAAACAGAAACAAACTTGCTGCCTGTGCTAAACTAAAAAATCTTGTTGAAAGCAAAAAAATCTTTTTAGCCAGTAAAGCATTAGTAAGTGAACTTAAAGTATTTGTAGCATCGGGCAGCGGATTTGCAGCAAAAATAGGTGAACACGATGACTTGGTTATGGCATTGCTACTTGCAGTAAGAATGGCTACATTTTTACGTGAGTTTGACCCCAATCTTGATGATAAACTTAAAGACGCCAGCGAAGAACTGCTAATGCCTATGCCCTTTGTAATGTCATGACAATAACCCCAATTGATAGTAAAAACGATTTATTTTTTGTTGAAAACATTTACCCACAAAACTTATTAGATGATCTACGTGCTGTCGATCATTTAGCAACTCCGGGAAGGTCAGAAGAAATGCAGGAAGACTGGCCCAGGAAGAAACTTTACCATACAGACAGTGTGTACGACACAATAAACAAGTATGTACAATCTATTCAAGCAGTAATTGAGGAAAGTATTAAAGTCAGATTTACATCTTGTGACACAGCGTTTTGGTTAGATTTACCCGGTTTTGACATGGAAAATCATCTCGATAATGATGGGGTATATGCAGCAATGCAAATCTATTTGACAGAAAATACTAAGTCAATGCCCACAGTATTTTACAACAGTGCTGGCTCAGTGAGATTCGAACCTGAATATCGTGTTAATTCTGGATATTTGATGTTAAATAATAAGAATCAGTGGCATGCTATGCCTTATACTGTGCCAGACAATGAATATAGGCTAACCAGTTATACTTGGTTCTGGCGAAACGAATAAATACTAAACCATGCTTGAAATAGAAAAAGTCTCAGAAAATTTATTCGATAAGATTCGTAGCCGTTTTACCAGTATTAATATTGGGGATGAAAACGCTAAGGCTACAGTCGACCCTACTAAGGCACGATTTTTTAACTTTGACTTTACATACAACGGTGAAAATTATGGCAACATAACATTCAGTTTAGTAGATGAACAGGCAATTAAGGTATATTACGATCAAGAAATAGACAAAGGCATGGACGCTGAGACACGTCAAGCATGGTACAATTTTCTTAAGGACATCAGACTGTTTGCAAAAAGACACATGATGACTTTTGACATCAGAGACATAGCAAAATCAGGCCTAAACATAGCAGACCTTAAACACGCAAACAAAGACGCCGAAGTCTATGATGCAGGCGATATTCAAGTAACCGAAGGCAAACTTTATGGCACAACTCGCAGTTCCTATCAAAAGATGGAAAGTGTGAGAATCATAGCAAGGCATTCTAAGCCAGTGGACGAACAACAGCTCGGTGCAAGAGCACGAAATATTAGGGCACTCTACATTGAGAATTCTGAAGGCGAACGTTTTAAATTACCCGAAGGCACCACACTAAACGGCGCAAGAGCATATGCTAGACACGTTATGAACGGCGGACAAGTGCATGACGAGTTCGGACAACACATTGGTCAAATGATCAAAGAAATGTCTGACCTTAAGTTGTTCGCACGTAATTGTCGTGGCAGAACTTTTGAGGATGCAGAAACTATGGCTATGGTTGAAGCAGCAGTTGATCATTATGGCACGTTGCACCGAGACTTATTTTCTCTAAAAGGACAAAAAGGTTACACCAATTATAAAGAATCATGGACAGCAACAGAGTCAATGGATAACATTGACATGGCGGCATTAAAGGAACGATTTACTCGCCGGGTTTTTGATGAGCGTTTGATGGATGCATTGCCCATTGTGCATCGTGCGTATGAAGAACGTAAAAACCGGGTCGGTGAAGAATTCGAAGCATGGGCAAACAGTTTACTAGACGAAGACGACGAAGATGGCGATTTTAGTCCATTTGCAAACAGTGCAGATCCTGAACGGGTAGAGATAGACACTGATGGTGGCAACACCACACTGGATGAATTGTTTACCGAACACGGCTTCGAATTCAAATTTTTAGATGGCAAGTACTACTTTGAAAGTGAGCAAGAAGTAGAACGTGCTAAGGACATCATAGCCGCACATGATCCCAAAATGAAATTCCCACCAATGGGAGTTTACAATTATGGCTATGGCGCATATGGTAGTACCACAAATGATTACGAAACTGGTACTTACAGTTCTTTGGGCATGGAAGAAAGTAAGGAACAAGGTGTAGAGGAAGGCATGTTTGGATTAAGCGATAAAGAAAAAGGCAGCATTATGAATGTTGTTGCGAAACTAAGCGATATTCCAGGTATGTGGGATCATAAAGCACAGACATTTACTGACCAAGGTATGGAAAAACTTGAGTCAGTCTTAAAGAACAACAAAAAATACATCAAGTATGCAGTTAATCTGACAGCAGATGATTTTGAAGCAGATTTAGAAGAATCCAAAGATTTAGATTCGATCAAACGTTTGGCAGGTTTAGCCAAATAATTTTTACTACTATTTACATGTAAGATGCAAGGCGCTCCTGTTCATCTATTAGAGCCAATTGAAGTTTCATCACAAATAATAAAAATACGCACAGGCCATTTTTTGACTAAAAACTATGCCACAAAGGGGATAGAAATATTAATCCACGTACTAGGAACTAAGTACACCGGCCAAATGATTTATGTCATCTCAGAAGACGGCGAAAATCTAAAATTAACAGGATTTGAGTATACTTTAAAATACTTGTGCGATATGTTTTCTATACCGTATAGTAGTGTTACTTTAGTACAGCAGACATCTTCTGAGTTATATAAAACTATATATTTTCCTCTCCAAATCTTTAGTGTTATGCCGGAGTTTGTAGATGTAATTGACAAGAACTTGTCTGAGGCAAAATTTGTTGGCGCATCTATTGGTAGATTTTCTATTCAAAGACTACATATGGCACACAAATTAGATTTAGCATTTCCTAACGATAATTTTATGATATTTCAACAATCTTTAACTGATGTTGAATCAGGACTCCGTGGGTTTGAACAATATCTTGATCGAGAACTATCATGGCTGCAGGGCAAAATTTTTGACAAAGATATAATAAGTGACAATGGTTATGTTCACTGGAAAGACAGTTGCAAATCATACAATAACATTTGGAACAAGTATAATATTGAAATGGTAATTGAGACAGATATTTTATCGGATGTTTGGTTTACTGAAAAAACTGGAAAATGTCTCGCTTCGGGAAAACCATTTGTATTGATGTCTGGCACTAAAAGTTTTGACACTTTAAGGAAGTTTGGGTTTAACACTTATAGTGCCCAAATTGATGAAAGTTATGACTTAGAAACATCGCTCTATAAGCGATTTGAACGTATGATTGAAAGTTTGAAAGAACTATATAATAGTCCAGACAAAGATAGTCGCATTGCCGAAATGTATAAAATAGCACAAGAAAATAAAAAATATTTTTTTTCGAACGAATTTGCGGCAAAAAAAATCTAAAAAAACAGTTGACAGACTAAATACTTTTGTTATACACTTGCAAGGTGCAGTTGTATATCTAGGCACAACAAAGACCATCTTAAGGAGATTATATTATGGCAACATCTTTGGCAGAAATCAGAGCTAAGCTCGCAAGTCAAGAAAACCGCGGTAGCGGTAACACAATGGGCGGTGACAATGGCATTTATGCACATTGGAACATTCAAGAAGGTACTACAGCCCGAGTACGTTTCCTCCCCGACGCTAACACTAAAAACACTTTCTTTTGGGTTGAACGACTAATGATCCGTTTGCCATTTGCAGGTGTTAAAGGTCAAGTAGACAGCAAGCCTACAGTGGTACAAGTACCCTGTGTAGAAATGTATGGCGACGCCTGTCCCGTTTTGGCAGAAGTACGTACTTGGTTTAAGGATCCTAGTTTGGAAGACATGGGACGTAAGTATTGGAAGAAAAAGAGTTATCTCTTCCAAGGCTTTGTACGTGATAATCCAATCAACGAAGACAAGACTCCGGAAAATCCAATCCGCCGTTTTGTTATCAGTCCGCAGATTTTTAACTTGGTTAAAAACGCACTGATGGATCCAGAATTGGAAAACTTGCCCACCGACTATGAAGGCGGTTTAGACTTCAACATCAAGAAGACTAGCAAAGGTGGTTATGCTGATTACAGCACCAGTACATGGGCTCGTAAAGAGTCTGCACTAACGCAAGATGAACTGCAAGCAATTGAGCAGTATGGATTGTACAACTTGGGAGACTTCTTACCCAAGAAACCCAGCGACGCAGAGTTGAAGATCATCAAAGAAATGTTTGAAGCCAGTGTTAATGGCGAAGCATATGATGCAGAACGCTGGGGTGCATACTACAAACCCGCAGGGTTCCAAACTTCAACCGCAGATAGTGCTCCCCGTACTGAAAGTGCGCCTGCACCTGCACCCAAACCTGCTCCTGTAGTAGAAGATGTAGAAGAAGAAGCAAGTGAGCCTGTTGCATCGGCTCCAGTTGAGGCCAAACCCTCCAGCCAACGTGCTGAAGATATTTTGGCAATGATTCGTAACCGTCAAAAGTGATCTAGTAGTCGCTTGTGTCAATCGAGTAGGGGAGACGGTCCCCTACTTTTTTATTAAAATTTTCGCTATAAATTCTATATAGAACCTCGTTTAATTAAAAAAAATGTTGAGATCGCACCATTATAGTTTTTTTGATTATAATAAAATATCTGACAACACCAATAGCATTATAATTACTGATCATTTGGGTGGATTTGATGTAAATTACGAAAATGCTTATCTAGAAAAACTCAATACCATTGCTCAAAATAGGAATCGCAAGTTAATTTTACAGACTTCATATATACTTAACGAACATGTAGAAATAAAAAACAAATACAAGTTCTTGGATTTTCGATTTTCAAATACCTTTTTCCCAAAAATTTCTTTTTTAAATTACAAAAATCCTCCTGAGGTAGACTACAAAAATTTTATTTGTAGTTTTAACGGGTCTGAACATATTAGTAGGAAATTATTAACTGCTTGCTTATATAAAATGAAACTGTTTAATCCTAACTACTGTAGTAAAAACTTTACTTATTCATTGGAAATGTTAGATGGACATATTGCCGACTACGTAGGTGTTGACGATAGATATTACAGAAAGTTTTTTATATCTGAAGACAGCTATAGTTTTTTCCAAACACTTTATTCTTTTGGACATGTTAGATTTAATCACGCTAATAATATATATAACTTAGAGAATAAATTAACAGAAAGTTTTGTTCACATTGTAAGCGAAACTATGGCAACTAGTTATTATCCTTTTGTTACTGAAAAATTTTTGTATAGTGTTGTTACTAGGGGACTGTTTTTAGCCTATGCTCAGCCCGGATGGCACGCACATATCGAAAAGTATTTGGGATTTAAATTATACACTAAATTATTTGATTATAGGTTTGATTCTATAAAAAACCCAATAGAAAGATTAGTAAGTCTAATAGAAATGATTTATAAATTTATATTATTAAGTAATGATGAATGGTATGATTTGTATTTAATGGAACAGGAAACTATAGAGTACAACTATGATCATTATTTCAGTGGCCGCTTTTTGCAACAATTAAAACAGCGTGCCGACTGATGACATAATGATGATGTTTGCTGCTTATCCGTTAGGATCGATAACATCGAAACACATTTATTTGATCAGAGTGCAATATTAGACAAAAAAACTTTTAAAATCAAATTAAAAACCTATATTTCTCATTGAATTTGGACAATTTATACGAAGAAGATACTAGCATTTTTTATACAAGATATGCTACAATACATAATATATAAGGAACTAATCATGGCAAAACCATTTGACGTAAGCAAATTTAGAAAAACAATTACCAAAAGCATTGACGGCATCAGTATTGGATTTAGAGATCCTGATACTTGGGTCAGTACAGGAAACTATGCCTTAAACTATTTGATCAGTGGACAATTTGACCGAGGAGTGCCGATTGGCAAAGTCACTGTATTTGCTGGTGAATCGGGTGCAGGCAAAAGTTTTATCTGCAGCGGTAACCTAATCCGTAATGCACAGGAACAAGGCATCTACGTAATTTTAGTAGACACTGAAAATGCCTTAGATGAAAAATGGTTGCATGCACTTAATGTAGATACCAGTGAAGAAAAATTGCTAAAACTAAATTTGGCTATGATTGATGATGTTGCAAAGTTAGTTACTGACTTTGTGAAAGAATATAAAACACTGCCAGAAGACGATAGACCTAAGGTCTTATTTGTGTTAGACAGTTTAGGCATGATGTTGACTCCCACAGACGTCAACCAGTTTGAAGCAGGCGACTTAAAAGGTGACATGGGCCGTAAACCTAAGGCATTGACAGCACTGGTGCGTAACTGCGTAAACATGTTTGGTGATTTGAACATCGGTTTAGTGGCTACTAACCATACTTACGCTAGTCAAGACATGTTTGATCCCGATGATAAAATTTCAGGAGGGCAGGGTTTTATCTATGCAAGTAGTATTGTTGTTGCTATGCGTAAACTTAAACTCAAAGAAGATGATGAAGGAAATAAAGTGTCAGAAGTAAAAGGCATTCGTGCTGCCTGTAAGATTATGAAAACACGTTATGCCAAGCCTTTTGAAAGTGTACAGGTTAAAATCCCTTATGAAACAGGTATGAATCCCTACAGCGGACTTGTTGATCTATTTGAAAGCAAAGGTTTATTGGAAAAAGAAGGCAATCGGCTTAAATATGTCTTAGCAAATGGCACTGAAATCAAACAATTCCGTAAGGCTTGGGAAAAGAACGAAGAGGGATGTTTGGATCAAGTTATGGCGGATGTAGTTAAAAATCCGCATAAAGATCGAGGGCAGGCCATTTCTCTTGAAGAGGAAATTACTAATGACGATTGATGTTGAAGTTTTAACAGAAACTTATTCAACCCTTAAACAATATATTCCACAAAAAGATAGACAAGAAGCCAGCGATACTCTTATGAGTATCCTAGTGGACTATCTCGGCGACACTGAAATTAAAGAGTTCAGTGGCATTGACGCATACACAAAACGCAGTTATGATGAGTATGCAGGTCAATTTGATGACGATGAGGAATACGAAGACTACGAAGAATGAGCAGCAACCGGCACTTTCCGATTCACTCATCAACTGCTTGTAAAAGCAAATGGAATTGGAGCACTTTGTACCTAGCAACCGGCACAACTTCTAGTTGTCATAGAGTAGAAAAAAATCACATACCTATAGATAATTTTAATTCCTTTCATAATCTTCCAAATAAATTAAATGATAGAGAATTAATGCTTAAAGGACAGTGGCCAACTGGGGGGTGTTCTTACTGCAAAAACATTGAAGAAGTAGGTGGTGTAAGTGATAGGCAATATCATCTTCATATCCCAAATGCTATTCCTGATGAACTTCTAATAGATTCTACTTCATTGGTAGTAACTCCAAAAATTGTTGAAGTTTATCTAAACAATATTTGTAATTTGTCTTGTGTGTATTGCCACGAGACTTTTAGTAGTAAAATAGAAACTGAAAATAACAAATTTGGAAAAATACAAATTGTTGAAGAAAATTTAAAATTTAACGGTAACTTACTTAATCGCACAGAACGTAAAACATATTTCGTTTATTTTTGTAAATGGCTGGAACAAAATATACACTCTTTAGAAAGATTACAGATTTTAGGTGGAGAGCCTTTTTATCAAAAAGAATTCAAAGATGTGTTAAAAATTATAAAAGCAAACGGCCACAGGAATCTAACTTTAAATATAGTTAGTAATTTAATGGTGTCTGATTTATATGAACAAATTGCAGAAATCAAAGAAATTATTTTATCTAAGAAATTAAAAAAATTATCTATTATCGCAAGCATCGACGGGTGGGGAAACGAACAAGAATATGCGAGATACGGTTTGCAAATGCAAACTTTTTTAAATAATTTTGAATTTTTGGTTCAGGAAAAATGGATTGAACTTGGAATAAATCAGACCATTACAGCGTTAACCTTAAAGAGTATAAAAGATTTATATAATTATATAAATTTAAAAAAAAATAATAGAAAAATTAATATAAATTTTTCTCTGGTTATGGGTCACGAGTACTTAAATCCCAAAATTTTTGGTAAAAACTTTTGGGTAAACGACATGAAAGAAATTTTGCAACTTATGCCCGAATCCAATGAAACAGAAAAGATTACAAAAAATTACATGGAAGGCATTTTTTCGTACATAAGTAGTTCAGAGCAAAACATTGAACAAATTCAAAATTTAAAATTATATTTAGATGAAATAGATCGGAGAAGAAATCTCGATTGGAGGAAGACTTTTCCATATTTAGATGTTAAAATATAACCATGTGGTACAACCGTGTCGTTCAAGATTTAGGCAACATACCTGAATTCATTAATTTTTATGAAAATGAATTGCAGGAAGCCAAGTACGACTGTGGAGTCAAAGGACACTTAGAACGTAACATTGCCAACTTGCCTGGTATTACCGAACACAGATTTAATCAACTGCAGGAAATAGAAGCAGTGTTAAACTTTCTTAACATACAACTGCGTAAGATTCGTAAAAAACATTTTCAAAAGTATTTAGAAAACTATGCAAGAGCCTTAAGCAGTCGAGACGCTGAAAAATATGTAGACGGCGAGGACGAAGTTGTTGACTTTGAAACTATTATCAACGAAGTAGCACTAATCAGAAACAAATGGCTTGGCCTAATGAAAGGCCTTGAAAGCAAAAACTTTATGTTAGGACACGTTAGTAGGCTAAGAACAGCCGGTATGGAGGACATTACACTATGATAAGTAATGATACTGTGCAAGATAAAATAGTTTTAGTTACCGGAGGCTTTGACCCTTTACATTCCGGACACGTAGAATACTTTAAGGCTGCTCGTGCCCTGGGCAGTCGTTTGGTTGTAGGTGTAAACACTGACCAATGGCTAATCCGTAAAAAAGGTCAGCCATTTATGCGTCAAGAAGAGCGTATCTTAATCATCGACGCATTAGAGTGTGTGGATGAAGTTTTAGTTTATGACGATGATGATGACAGCAGCATAGATGCTATCCGTAAAACACTAAAACGATACCCATCACAGGACATTGTATTTGCTAACGGCGGTGACCGTACAAAAAACAACATACCCGAAATGGCTGTTGTGGATCCTAGAGTAATATTTGAATTCGGCGTAGGCGGCACTGAAAAAATGAATTCCAGCAGTTGGATTTTAATGGATTGGAAAATGCCCAAAGTGGAGCGTGATTGGGGTTACTATAGAACTATTCATCAACCAAATAAACAAGTCAAAGTCAAAGAACTTACTGTTATGCCTGGCCAGCGTTTAAGTATGCAACGGCATCGGGACAGAGCCGAACATTGGTTTGTGGCAGAAGGCACAGCAACAGTATACTCACTGAATCGCAGTACGGACCAAGAACTATTAGGTGAGTTTCACGAACATCAAGCATTACACATCAGTCGCACTCAGTGGCACCAATTATGTAACGAAGGTGAAGTTCCATTAAGGGTAGTTGAAATACAGTATGGCGAACGCTGTGTGGAAGAAGACATAGAGCGCAAACAAAAGGGGCAGTAATTGCCCCTTTTTGTTATGTCATTACAACTGCAATAAACGCCATTAAGAATATGTTAAATGCACCAAACAAGGGCAGTATGATGTGCAAGGGTGCTTTAATAGGCAGTTCTGCTGCGTCGTCTTGATCTTGCTCAGTCACGGATGCACCTCAAAATCCTGCCATTTCAGTAACAGCCATAGACCAATCATAGATAGTAACTTCTTTTGATCTGTTCTACACGGCTAGCAGCCAATTTTTCGCACCACGTAAAGAACCAAGATTTAAATGCGGCCATGTTGTGTACCTCCATAGTTACGCATGTCAAACTCGCGCATTAGTCGCTCAATATCTGCTACAGTGCGTGGAGCACGACTAGAAATATAATAGTCCATTTGACTTTGATAAGTCGCAGTTTTCACTCCAAGCTTTTGTAAAGCCTGCTTAATTTTTTTCAACATTTTGTGTTTTCCTATTTGATAATGTTAGTAGAAACTATATTAGTGTTTCTACTGAGTATTTATGTCAGTGTTTCTACTAATATATGATATGATAATCGTATTCAGCGTAGTCTGGTAAATATATTGTTACTATACCAAGAAATATGAGATACCAAGAGTTCCTTACAGAAGCAGTTCAAAAAAATCAAGTTATTACCGCCTTAAAAAATGCAGGATATGAAGATATCAAAGTAGATGGCAATGTAATTTTGGCTTTGGTTCAGATACCAGCCAAGCAGAAAAAAGATGCATTTAGGGCAGCAATCCTTAATGATATTTTAAACAAAATGCAATCTGTATTTCCTGAATCAAATCCGCGACATTTCCAAGCACGAAAATTTGGTAGTTTGGGAGGAATTGTGTTTGATGACAGTGCAGTGGGCATTGCCGTCAAAGATCTCGGACAGCAAGGCGAAAAAAGTGCAGGTATAGCCAACGAAGTAGAATTAGCCAGTTTAATCAAAAGTGTAATTGAAAAATATGGCAGTGCCAATGTTACATTTGTTGACCCAAGAGGGAACGAACTTACCATAAACGATGCTACTCAAGTTGACCTTGTAGGTAGAGATGTCAAAGGTAGAAAAAAATCTGATGTTACATTGGTTAGCAAAACTCAGCGACTACCTATTAGTATCAAGAAATTAAATGCAGATGCTTGGGAAAGTGCAGACAGTTTATTCGGACCCAAAGCCAAAGAAATTTTACTAAATCTTCAAGACCAAGGTGTTATTGAACTTAAAAAGTTTAAAGATGACAGTGGAAGAGTGTTCTACCAATTGAGTAAAGAAATTGTTGTAGAGCCCACTGAAGAGGAAAGCATGAAAGCCATATTTGGCAGTGATATCAATCCTGAAGGTGGTGTGGTAATTCAGACTTTCAAACCTGAACACTTTAGACAAGATGGCAATAATGTATTTGTAGAGTGCCATGCTATTATTCGAGAAAAAGCAGACATTCCAGAAAGCCATATGATGGTTTGGTTAATTAGGAATGCCAAAGAGCGCAATAATCCTCTACCAGGACTGCGTACACTGGGTGTAACACTGAAACGTGGTATTGGCGCCAAGGGCGACAAACCTGTGATTTTGGTTGACCGATCTGGTCGTGTAATAAGGAAATAAAAAAATGTGGAGATCAGTTAGAACGCACCCTACAGGTCTAAAATTAACAGAAGATGAAATTGATAGAATAAGGAACACTTATAACGAACTTATTGCTAACGGTACAATTGCCGAGCCCCCACAAGAGATGGAGGAAACCGGATACTTTGATGAGCCTGGTTATGTTGCAATAAGGTATTTTAACACCGAAGAAGAGCATACAATTTGGCGTAATGCTTCATCAACTGCAAATATCGGTATAGAATGGCCAACTGATATCATTCATACATTTGAAGAAGTATCTGAATAAGACTACTCATTTCTTAGTTTACCGATCTGGTCGTGTTATCCGCAAATAACTGTTGACAAAAAATTCCCGTTACTATATAATAACTCTATTGCGCCTGTAGCTCAATGGTTAGAGCAGTAGACTCATAATCTATTGGTTGGGGATTCGAGTTCCTCCGGGCGCACCAGGTTAGTATGCCCGGATGGTGAAATAGGTAGACACAACAGACTTAAAATCTGTCGCCCCAAACAGGCGTGCCGGTTCGAGTCCGGCTCCGGGCACCACGAGATTATTATGAGTTTAGGTTCATTATACCTTTTGATTCAGTTCTTTAATAAACAAGAAATTTGTTTTTGGGACATTCACCAAGATTGATTTTGGATAAGTACAGTACTTCAAGGAGAACTGTATGGCAGCAAAATCGAAATTAGGTGAAAAACCCCAAGTCAAATTAAAAATTGAAAAGCGTACCAGTCAGGGCGGCAAAGTCAAACGCTCGAGCATGAACAAAGGTCAGAAGCGTGGTTTTAAAGCATACCGTGGACAGGGACGCTAAGTAAAAAGTTCCCTGGTAGCTCAGTCGGTAGTAGCAACGGACTGTTAATCCGTGTGTCGTTGGTTCGATCCCAACCCAGGGAGCCATTTTTGTTGACTTATAATAGAAACGCATATATAATAATACTTTAGCCGGTTTAGCTCATTTGGTAGAGCAACGCACTTGTAATGCGTAGGTGGTCAGTTCGAATCCGACAACCGGCACCATATTAAAGCATATCTAGTCGTATGTTGAGCCTAATAGGTCTACAACGGCATACGATGAACTTGCTATGTTGTAGTGGCATGGTGTGCTTTAATATGGTAAATGCCCCTTTGGCGTAATTGATAGACGCACTGGATTTAGGTTCCAGCGCCGCGAGGCGTGAGAGTTCGATTCCGGCAGACGGCACCAAAATTTTTTTACCGATTAAATAAATATTTTAATATTTTTATCAAAGGTAAAATTTTGTCATTTCGAGTACATAAAAACGTTGTAACAGATGAGTTTGTTCAAGATACACTGTTATTATTTGATAAAAACATAGGCGCAAGGCATCCACTTCCTGAGGAAATACAATCTCCTTATTTCGGACTTGTTGATTTATCTGTTTTACCCAATAAGTATAAAGAACAACTTTTTTCAATTCTAGACAAGATTTTAGATGAACCGTATGAACTTGAAAAAATTTACTTGTACGATAAAGAAAAGCACAATTTCTCATTGCATGTTGATACAGGAGAGGATGAAATTCCTCAAAGACTTTATAAAAATGTCTTAATTCCTATAAAAGGAATCGGAGCTTCTACTGTTATTTTTGAAAACAAATGGTATCATAAAAGAGCACTTTTTAAAAAAAATAGTGCGAAAAATGAGAAAATTACTGTATCTCTAAACAAAATTTCAGGAGAAAATATTATAGATGATGTTAGAAAATTAACACCATTACCGCCACATTGTCAACAGCCCTACTGGAAATATGGTTTGACAAAGGAACAAGTTTATGAACTTTTGGCATTCGCCGACATACAAGAGCAAAGATGGATCGTAGGAGATTACTCAGAAATAGAAGGTTATGATCCTCGCTTAGAAATTAATAATGAAATTTATGAAAAATACCTTAGTTCAATGACAAAAGATGATTTTAATGGTCTTACCGTCGATTCCATTTATGATTGGAATATAGGTGATGTGGCAACTTGGGATAGAAATCAATTGCACTGTGGTGCTGGCGATAATGTCAATAAGAAAAGTCTTATAATTTTTACAAAAAAATTAAGTTGACTCGATATTAAAAATTAAATACCTAGTATAAAGTGCCCCTTTGGCGTAATTGGTAGCCGCGCTGGATTTAGGTTCCAGTACCGAGAGGTGTGAGGGTTCGAGTCCCTTGGGGGGCACCATAAAGAGTGTGCAGGATTCGTATAGTGGTAATACCTCAGCCTTCCAAGCTGATGCGAGGAGTTCGATTCTCCTATCCTGCTCCAAGTCGGGGTGTAGCGCAGCCTGGTAGCGCAACTGGTTTGGGACCAGTGGGTCGGAGGTTCGAATCCTTTCACCCCGACCATTATAAATATTGGATCGTTAGCTCAGATGGTAGAGCGTCGCGTTTACACCGCGAATGTCGGCAGTTCGATCCTGTCACGATCCACCAAATTGGGGGTATAGCTCAGTTGGGAGAGCGCTTGATTTGCATTCAAGAGGTCATCGGTTCGATCCCGGTTACCTCCACCAATTAAAGGAACAGATATGAAAAGTCTAATTGCTATTCTAAGTTTAACACTAAGTGGTACAGCACTAGCCGATCAGGCACTAGCACAGAAAAATATGTGTTTGGCCTGCCACGCTGTTGACACCAAGTTGGTAGGACCCTCTTACAAGGATGTTGCCGCAAAATATCGAGACCAAAAAGACAGTGTTTCATATCTTGTCAACAAAATCAAAAACGGCGGCTCGGGTGTTTGGGGTGTGATTCCCATGCCGGCACAGCCACAGCTCAGTGACAAAGACGCTGAAACTTTAGCTAAGTGGATTTTGCAAAAGTAATACTTAAGTGTTACATTGACAATAATTCCGATTTCACATACAATACATTTAAGTTGACGCACATTAGAGATAAGACGGTACTGGTTCGAAACGGGACTCCTCGTCTAATGTGCTTCTTGCACGGTTCGTCTATCGGTTAGGACACTGGCCTTTCACGCCGGTAAGAGGGGTTCGATTCCCCTACCGTGTACCAAACATAGTACGGTGGCAGAGTGGCCCAATGCACGGGACTGCAAATCCCGAAAATCGTCGGTTCAAATCCGACCCGTACTTCCAGAACGTTCCGTGTAGCAACGGATACTCCGACCCGGAGGATGAGAAGTGGTGTAGCAACCACGGGTGGTTCCAGTCCAACCAAACTGGCGCTGGCAATGCGACAACGGTCCCTGTCGGGAAGCGGGTGGAAGGTATCTGTGAAGCGATGCATAGTGGAGATACTATAATTACCGCCGGGGGACGCAGAGCACTTTGGACAGGTGGGTGAGTGGTTAAAACCAGCAGACTGTAAATCTGCCGCCCCTGGCTACGTTAGTTCGAATCTAACCCTGTCCACCATATTTGGTCTGTTAGTTAAACGGTTATAATAATGGCCTGTCACGCCGTAGTCAGGGGTTCGACTCCCCTACAGACCGCCAAATAAATTTAGATCATTATAAAAAAATAATTAATGTATCTAAGGATCGAATGTGAAAAAATTTAAAGATACACTTACCATTAAATTACGGGATTTACACAAGCCTGCAATGCGATCGTTTACCAGTCTGGCTGTTGTATTCTACATGAATCAATATTTTAAATTTAAAAATTTATTGGAAATAGGATTTTATCAAGGCCTAACATTTGGCTGCTTATTAGAATCTGCCCAAGATGGAGCGATACTGACCGCTATCGACACCAGATTTCGAATGGAGATTTATGATAAATTTTATAAAGACAGTGAATACACAAAAAATAAACAGATTAATCTACTAGAAATATCTGACAGAGAGTTTGAACCAATCGGCGTATATGATTTTGTTAATGTAGATTCTGGTCCAGATAGAAAAACACCATTAATGAAAATTCTTAATCATGTAAATGAGCAGAGTATAATTATGTTTGATAATTATGATTTTATACAGTTTAAACATCAACTTGATGAGTTTATATCTAAATCCAAATTACACAATTTTGTACCTTTTCTATTAGATGGCGGCGCAATGTATTTCCATCATAAAAATAGTGATCATGCGGACTTTCTTGATAATTTTTTAGAAAATATTTTTTGGAAATGGTGTTCTACTGATAACATTGATTATTTAGGACATAGAGTGAAACAAATACTTCCCAAAGATCTAAAAGACTCATTGAACGAGATGCCAGAGGTATTTAGAGAATTGTTAAATCATATGGATTTTTAAAATACTAGACAGTACATAAACAATCATATATAATTACTATATAGGAAGGTTGGCAGAGTGGTAATGCACCGGATTGCTAATCCGCCGTCCAGAAATGGGCGCACAGGTTCGAGTCCTGTACCTTCCGCCATATTGCGGGTATGGTGCTAACGGTTAACACACGACCTTGCCAAGGTTGAGTTGAGGGTTCGATTCCCTCTACCCGCTCCACTAAATACAGAATATTATAAGGAGAACCACCAAATGGGGGCGTCGCGGTTGCAATTATCATGATAGTTCTTTATAATATTGTAAAAAAATAAGGAGACACACTATGAAGCAGACAGTATATCGAAATGCTGTAAATCAGCGTGAGCAGTGGATCTGTGACGATCCCAAAAAGACCAAATACATAGACGGTGTCCAATATCTCATGGTTCGTAGGCCCGACAGTCATCGCGAAGTCCTTGTAAGAAAGGACAGTTTAATTCGGGTGCAAGCCAAGTAACATTAAATATCTTGTATGAGAATTATCGAAGAAGTAAAGTTGGATTTCAAAGATGTACTCTTTGTGCCAAAACGCAGTACCTTGACTAGCAGGCGTGAAGTTGATTTAACCAGGCATTTTCGATTTAAACACAGTGGCTATGAATATACGGGTATACCTATCATGGCTTCAAACATGGATGGTGTTGGCACATTTAAAATGGCCCAGGCGTTAACAGAACACCAATTGTTTACCTGTATAGTAAAAACTAAAGGTTTTGCCGACTGGGTTGAAAATTGGAAAAACTTAACAGAGAATACTGTGGCAGTAAGCACGGGTATTACAGAAGCAGACAGTCAACGATTAGACACGATTTTAAAACACTGTCCTGACATACAGTTTATCTGTATCGATGTTGCTAATGGCTATCACGAACACTTTGGTGATTTTGTTGAACAGGTCAGACTTAAATATCCCGCAAAAACTATCATTGCTGGTAACGTAGTTACTGCAGACATGACGCAAGAACTTATCATGAGAGGAGCAGACATTGTCAAAGTTGGAATCGGCCCAGGATCGGTATGCACGACTAGGTTTCAAACTGGGGTTGGCTACCCGCAACTTAGTGCGATTATTGAGTGCAGTGATGCGGCTCATGGGCTCAATGCCCATATTATTGCTGATGGCGGTTGCACTAGCCCAGGCGATGTGGCTAAGGCATTTGGCGCCGGCGCCGACTTTGTCATGCTTGGGGGTATGTTAGCAGGACATACCGAAGGCGGCGGCGAAGTTATTACAAAATATTATAATCCACAAAATGAATATTTCCTTGAAAACAAGGAACGTGGGGATTATGCTCCGGTAATAAAAATGCAAAAGACCAGTCAGTTTTACGGTATGAGTTCAGACACTGCTATGAACAAACACAGTGGCGGTGTTGCTAACTATCGTAGCAGTGAAGGTAAAACAGTAACCATGCCCTACAAAGGTGATGTTGAGCATACAGTGTTAGACATATTGGGCGGCTTACGTAGCACCTGCACTTACGTTGGTGCTATAAACTTAAAAAATCTCAGTAAGTGTACTACTTTTGTGAGAGTTACGCAACAGACTAACGACATTTATGGAAAACCACGATGAGTTTCAAAGAAGAAATTTTAAAATACAGTAGGCAAGATCAAATTGCCCCGCTTAGTGATTGGTTCGACAATGCACTAAGAGAACTAATTGATTTTGATGTTTATCCCTACGAAGATAAACTCAGTGAAATTGGTAAAATTCTAATTAAAAATCTAGTAGAATACCGACAAAAGTATAACATTGAAAATGTTGTAATAGGTATGAGTGGTGGCGTAGACAGCGCACTTACCGCAGCCTTGTTTAAACAGGCAGGTTGGCAAGTACACGGTTATACACTACCAATTCATCAAAAGACTGAAGAAACTCTCCGAGGTCGGCGTGCTTGTGAAGCATTAGGTATTAATCATACGGAAATTGATTTGACTGCTACTTACGATGGCATGATAGCATGGTTCATGCAACACGACGATACGCTAGTAGGCCAAGGCACTGAACCTTTACGCAAAGGTAATTTACGTGTGAGACTGCGTATGATGACCTTGTATAACCAAGCTAGTAAACACCGAGGTCTAGTAGCCAGCACAGACAACTACAGTGAACTGGCTGCAGGATTTTGGACACTGCACGGTGATGTAGGTGACGTCAGTCCTATTCAAAGTCTTAACAAAAGTTGGGAAGTACCTAAACTGGCAGAACTGATGGCTGTACCTCAAGAAACAGTGTTTGCTGTGCCTACAGATGGATTAGGTATTAGCAATAGTGACGAAGACCAATTCGGGTTTAGTTATTTGGAGTTTGACATTGTTCTACATCGCGTTGGACAGACCACTATTACTTCTTCCAACCGGCAGGAAATTTTAGAATCATTAGCAGTGCCCGACACCGATTTAGAAAAAGTAAATCGTATCTTAGATAGAATTCAGAGCAGTACATTTAAACGAGCAAATCCTTATAACTTACTGCACCCCGCACAACCTACTAGATTCCAACAACTGGAAACCATAGACACAGCATTGTGGAATACAGTAAAATAAATACCCAATCAACCGTATTCTATGATTTACGAAATTAAAGACGAAAAAGATCCTTATAGTCGTTACGTTCTTGAAGATCCTGTCAGAGCGCACATACCTATGGCGGAACGCTTTGGTCCAAATCGTCATGTGTTTGCCTTATTAGAAAACGACACAATCAGTGCTGTGGTCTGTAGTAAACTCTGTTGTGGTGTACCTACCAGTGAACAGTCTTTATTGTCTAACAATTGCGCTAATTCAAACACTATAGTGTTTTACACTATTTGGAGTTATCGGCCAGGAGCAGGACAAAAACTAATCGCAGAAGGTCTAAAATTAGCAAAATCAAAATTCAGTAATGTAGATCAATTTGTTACACTAAGCCCGCCTACAGAAATGGCTCGTCGTTTTCATTTAAAAAATGGCGCCACTGTCTACCGTGTAAATGAAGACACAGTCAACTATGAGTACAAATAATGGTACATGTCAAAAACTATGTAATCTGCGCTCATCGCAGAATTAAAAGCACAAAATGGGTCTGGAAAGACACTAAAGACGAAGGCGATATCTACGAAATCTACAGTGAAATGTGTCGCAACAGTCTTGCCAGTATGCGTAAGTTTTTAGAAGGTGACTGGGAGTACATATTGTTTGATGAGGAAATAGAATCTATCAATGATGCTATGCCTTTAAACAATGACAGAACTTACGAACTTTATCATAGTGGACCCTGTAATGTTCTATGGGTAGGACCTGATGTACAGTTTGTAAAACCCACACGCATTTTTGGTGAATTCAAAGAGTTTAGATTGTTTAACTGGACTGATCCCAAAAGTTGGCATGAACCCAATCAGTATAACAAAAGTTTTGACAACTTGTTTAACAATGATTTACAGTATTTTCCCGCGGGCATGGATCCTGAATTATGGCGTGTGGAACGTGAGATGCGAGCAGCGTGGGATAACACAGACGGCATGAGCAGTTATAACAATCAGCAGATTATTCATAACACCATGTTTTGGAGTCAAGGATTGACATGGGAGGATGCACACAGACCCCAACTGTTTTATCAAGCACAATGGTTGCCGTGGCACGAGGTTGCCATGCAGGATGAATGGAACGGTTGCAGATATGAAGATGCACAGGTCATACACTGGCATAGCAGCCGCCACAGTCCTACAAAATTAGAATGCATGCGACAGGTAAATGCAGCACTAGGAGTTGAAGTCTAGTGCGTATTGGCATTGTTGGTGCAAACGGTTTTATTGGCAGATACCTTGCTCGACGTTACACTGACAGAGGGCATGACGTTGACTCAGTAACAAGACAGAGTTTTACTATTGAAAACTATACCGCAGTTGACACTTGGTTGGCACACAGAACTCCAGACGTTGTTATTAATTGTGCAGTAGTGGGTGGCGGTCCGTTGGTCACACAGGTAAATGATCAAACTGTGCGTACAAATCTCTCAGTATTTCAAAATTTTTATAACAGCGCCAACGTCAGGCGATACATTAATATAGGATCTGGTGCGGAATTTGACAAAAAACATGATTTAGTAAACCAACATGAAGATTCTATCTTTCATAGTGTTCCAGAAGACAGTTACGGATATAGTAAAAATGTAATTGCAAGAATGGCGAGACAACGAGAAGAATTTTATACCCTAAGACTGTTTGGATGTTTTCATAATACCGAATCTAGTCAACGTATATTAAAAAAAATTATGAACAACACCAGTGAAGATTGGTTAATAGAGGACAAATATTTTGATATGTTTGGCTTAGAAGATTTTGCTCGTGTAGTTGACTATTATTTGGCTGCAGGATCTGTCAAAGACATTAATTGTGTATACCAAAACAAAACAAAATTGTTTGATACGGTCAAAGCATTTGCAGATTATCACAGCGTAGATGCAACTGTTACACTAGGACCCAAAGGTCTGAGTTATTCAGGCAATGGAGATCAGTTGGCAGATTTAGATTTAGACTTGCTGGGCCTACAGTCCAGTATAGAAAGATACAATGACTAAAAAAATTGTTTATGTCACTGGCTGTTTGGGTTTTATAGGTTATCATGTAACCCGTGCTTGTTTAGAGCAAGGATGGTATGTCAGAGGTGTCGACAAAGGCACTTATGCTGCAAACTGGAACCTACTTCCGGAACTCGAAAAATACAAAACATTTACTTTTGAGCATAAAGACATTAACGACATAGAAAGAATCTACGATTGCGATTATTTTATTAACACAGCCGCAGAAACACATGTAGACAACAGTATTGAAAGTTCGGATGAATTTGTGCACAGCAACATAGATGGTGTGCATCATTTGCTAAAACTAATAAATCAAAAGAAATATCGTAAGCCTGTGTTTTTACATTTTAGCACCGATGAAGTATATGGTGATATTGAACAGGGCAGTCACACTGAACAGGATTTACTAAGACCCAGTAATCCTTACAGTGCCACTAAAGCAGCCGCAGACATGTTGGTACTTGCTTGGGGCAGAACGTATAATCTGCCATATGTAATTGTGCGGCCAACCAACAACTACGGTATTGGGCAGTATGTAGAAAAACTTATTCCCAAGACCTGTAAATTTTTAACTGTGGGTAAAAAGGTAGACTTACATAACAACGGAACTCCTGTGCGTACTTGGTTGCATGCCGAAGATACTGCTCGAGCCGTAATCACCATTATTAATGCCGGCGTTGAAAATGAAATCTACAACATAAGTGGACCGTATCAAACTGAAAATATAAATGTAGTAACCAAAATACTAAAGTTACACAACCTCAGAGGTTCAGTAGACGATTACATCGAACACATGGAACGAATTGGGCAGGACGTTAGATATAGTATCGATGACACAAAATTGAAAAAACTGGGTTGGCAACCAAGGGCAGAGTTTGACAAAGAGTTGGCAAAGATAGTAAAATACTACAAGAACAATTTTATTTGGTAATATGAAACACATTCTAAAACAGGTTCGTGAATACGTCGAACAAAAACAATCAAATCGGTCTTGGCAAGCAGGTAAAGACTTTGTTAACTACGCAGGCGCACACTATGATGCAGAAGAATATGTGGCAGGTGTTGAAAGTTTACTTACGGGCTGGTTGGCAATGGGTAATGCTGGCTTGGAGTTCGAACGCAGATTTCCCAGTCAGTTCGGCAAAAAACTAGGTATTGTGACTAACAGTGGATCTAGCAGTAACTTGCTGATGATGGCTTCACTGACCAGCAAACGTGGTTACAACTTACCCAAAGGCACTAAAGTATTGATGCCTATCGCAGGTTTTCCCACTACACTAAACCCTACACTACAAGTAGGATTCATACCTCAGTTTGTGGACATTGAATTAGACACGCTGAACATTGATTTGGATCAGGTAGAACGTGCACTAGCCAACGATCCAGACATTCGTGTGATTACTTTTGCACACGTATTAGGCAATCCACCCAACATGGATAGGTTAATGGATCTTGTTCGCAAGCACGATTTAATCTTATTAGAAGACTGTTGCGATGCATTGGGCAGTACATGGAACGGTCAACCTCTTGGTAGTTTCGGTTTGATGGCTTCGTGTAGTTTTTATCCTGCACACCATATGACCATGGGCGAAGGCGGCTTTGTAGCAACCAGTGATGCTAACCAAGAAGTTATCTTACGCAGTTTCCGTGAATGGGGTCGTGGCTGTTACTGTGTAGGACCAGAGGCAAATAAATTAAAATGCGGTACTTGTGGTAAACGATTCAGTGAATGGATTCCTGCTATGCCAGGAGAAATATTTGACCACAAGTATGTGTATGATGAAATTGGTTACAACCTAAAACCAATTGAACTGCAATGTGCTATGGGACTAAGACAGTTGGATAAACTGCCTGAGATACACCAACTACGTAGACGCAACTATAAATTGTTATTAGACATTTACAAAAAGCACGAAGAATTTTTTATCTTACCCTATGCACAACCAGGTTCGGATCCATCGTGGTTTGCTTTTCCCTTAACAATAAGGCAGGGCGCACCATTTAGTCGTAGTGATATAGTGGACTATTTGGAAGAAAACCTTATACAGACACGCCCGTACTTTGCAGGCAACATAATGCTACAGCCTGCGTACAGCCATTTGATGGATCCGAACGTGGCTCGCAACATGATGCCCAATGCCACACACGCCATGACACACACTTACTTTCATGGCACCAGCCCTGTAATTACAGAACAGCAAATTCAGTACATTGGAGAAATTGTAGACGGTTTCTTAAGTTTGTTTAAGTAATATTATGAGAGTATGTGATTGGATCCCCGAATACTTGCGTTCACAAGGGGTAGAACGTGTACATGGTTTAATGGGCGGCGGCGCCAGCGGACTAAATGATGGTTTTATCAAAGCAGGCATGCCCTACATTTGCTATCATCATGAACAAGGTGCAGGCCACGCTGCTATTGGTGAAAGTAAATTAACAGGCAGAATCAGCGTAGTTAACCCTACCACAGGTTGTGCTGGTACTAACTGCGCTACCAGTGTACTAAATGCTTGGCAAGACAGTGTTCCTGTAATCTTTATTAGCGGCAACGTCAGGCTTGATGCTTGTAGCGGATATATCAACGAGCAACGTGGTATACAATTACGCAAGTATGGCGTGCAAGAACATCACATTGTGGACACGTATGTTACAATGACCAAGTGGAGTGTTTTTATTACAGATGTTAGAGATGTTGCTTATACACTGGAACGTGCAATGTGGTTAGCACAAGAAGGCAGACCTGGTCCTGTTTGGATTGACATCCCCAGCGATATACAGAACGCACCAATGCCCGAAGATGTTAAACATTTCGAACCCCCTGCCAGCGCCAAACTGCCTGTAGACTTTGAGTTTGTTAAAAAATCTATAGAAATGAGTGAGCGTCCACTTATACTTGCAGGCTACGGTATCAGGCAAAGCCAAACAGTTGACTTGTTCAATGACTTTATTGAACGATATGAAATACCATTTGCCAGCACTTATGGTGCAAGGGACTATACTCCTGGTAATCATCATTACAGTATGGGCACTGTGGGAATTAAAGGCAGTCGTGCAGGCAACTTTGCTGTACAGAATTGTGATTTATTGTTAATTTTGGGTTGTAGTTTGGGATCCAGTGTTGTGGGTTATGATCCTAAACAATTCAGTCCTTATAGTTATAAAATAATGGTGGACATAGACAACAACGAACTTAACAAAGACATTGTAAATATTGATGCAAAATATCTCTGTGGACTAAAAAAGTTTTTTGGAGCAATGCTATGACAAAAACAGAATGGTTAGCCAAATGCCTACACTGGAAAACTAAATGGCCTGTCATGCAGCCTGAATACCGTGCTGACAACGAAACAAACTCTTTAAACATCTATGCAGTGTTAGATTGGATTAATCAACACAGTGATCCAAAACAAGTTCTAGTAGGCGATGCTGGCAGTATCAGTTATGCTGGACCCACTGCACTTGAAGCCAAACCAGGCCAACGACTGGTATTCAGTCCTGCACAGGCCGACATGGGTTGGGCAGTACCCGGTGCTATTGGTGTTGAAATAAACAATGGCGGAAGAGGTACTATCTGTATTACCGGCGATGGCAGTTTTATGAGTAACCTGCAGGAACTTGCAGTGATTACGGAACACCGTCTTAACGTTCAGATTGTTATCTTGAACAACGGCGGCTACCTCAGCATTAAAAACACACAAAGCAAATACTATGAAGGTCGTGTATTTGGAACTAGTGCTGGTAAAGGTCTATGGTTTCCTGACTTTGGTAAAATAGCAGACTCATTTGGTTTTGACTATTATCAATTAAAGACCAAAGACGATTTAGATCAGTTTGCATTTCGAATGAGCAAGACAGGTGGACCGATTATATGGGATTGTGTTTGCCATATGGATCAAGAAATACTGCCTGCACAAGGACTTAAAAACGGCAAACAGGCTGGTCTACATGACTTGGTACCTTTCTTAAGTGATGAAGAACTTCGATCGGAATTGCTGGTAGATTTGTAAATACTGTATGAACTATACAGATCCTTTTGTTAAAGTTGCATATGACTTAGTAATAGAAGGAGAAGAACTGGCAAATACAGTACTACCCAATTCTGTAGAAGAATATGTTGTACTGATGTTTGCCAAAAACTTCCAACGTACAGACATCGGTGCTAATCCAGTAGCCATTCAAATGTTGGAAGCCTGTCAACATCGAGGCACCGAACACTATCAACCGATAGCAGACGAGTGTTTACTGATTCACAGTTACCCATTAAATCGTAGACGTTGGCCCACAGAAACTTACTATTTAGAAATGGGTGTTACTGCCTACGGGCTAGCCAATATTGAAATAATGGAATCAAACTTTGAACCTGCCAGTCGTGTGCTACGCAGAGTGTTCAAAAATTTTGGTTAAACTGCAGTTTGACATAAAAACTATAATATGCTATTATTACACACTCAACAAACCATTGAAGGTGTAATATGTTTGAAAGTA